>Ga0256824_10000098_pt1 | contig 27782 bp, 22 predicted proteins | sample CV67metaG_FD_191570 | JGI IMG/M metagenome (GOLD analysis project Ga0256824, IMG submission 191570) | Hydrothermal vent microbial communities from East Pacific Rise, Pacific Ocean - CV67 | ecosystem: Environmental > Aquatic > Marine > Hydrothermal vents | place: Pacific Ocean: East Pacific Rise...
TAATATTGTACATGAAAGTATGTATTTAGGTGATATCGTTCAATCTTATGAATACACTAAAATCCCTCAAACTCAAGGTGGAATGTTAACAGTACAATCTGCTTTAGGAAACTTAGGTTCAAATTTACCCTCAAATGTTGTTGCTAACGTAACTGTGACTGATGCATTAAGTGCAAATATTTTCACAGGATCTGGTGGTACTTTATCTGGAGCTTTAGCTACAGGAGATCAAGATACACTTACATATGTTACAACTTTAGATTTATCAACATTAGCTATCGGTGTTTACACTGTAACTGCAACAATTGAATCTGATGTAATTGATCAAGATTTAACTAATGATGTTTTAGTAAAAACGTTTGAAATTACTGATAATATCTATAGTCATTTTAATGCAAATGCATTAGGATTAACACCACGTAATCCAGGTCAACCATCATATGACCAAGGAGATCCGTATACTGAGTATGAGTTTGGAGCAATATTTGAAATCAAAACTGAAAAAGTATTACAAGGAATTAACTTTTTTGTTTCTACTAGAACATTAAATGCTTCAAACAATACACATCCAACTACACAAGATTTTAACATCACTGTAAAAGTTTATGAAGAGACTGCTGAATTTACAGCTCCTACTACATTAGCTGCTTATGATTTTGCAATGTCTAGTTTTGTAATTGAAGATTGGAATACTATTAGTTTATCAAATGCTTTAAGTAGTTCTTTATCAGATGGTGCAATTAACTTAGAAGCTGGTAAACAATACAGAGTTACTGTATATTGTCCAGATAACGGTGTATTATGGGGATTAGGAGAATTAACTGATCCTGATTTTTCTAGTATTAGAAATGAAAATCAAGGTGGTTGGTTTGGATTAACTTCTGAATTAGCTTTAGAGTTAAACTTTGATGCAACTTTATCTATTGAAGATAAAAATGTAGTAAACAACTTAAGCGTTTCTCAAAACGTTCCAAATCCATTTAATGGACAAACTGTTGTATCTTATAACTTAAATGAAGCTTCAAACGTTTCTTTACAAGTAATGGATGTAACTGGAAATATTGTTTCTACAATCAATGAAGGTACTCAAACAGCCGGAGCTCACAACATATCTGTTGATGGTTCTGTTTTAGCTGCTGGTACTTACTTCTATACTTTAACTGCTGGTACTTACCAAGTAACTAAAAGAATGGTTGTATCTAAATAATATTTAGAATACTAATATTAAAACCTTCACAACATTAGTTGTGAAGGTTTTTTTTTGAAGTGACACTTAATTGATTTAACTATGGATTACATTAGCCTTGGATATATGGGCATATTTTTAGCTGCATTTATTGCATCTACACTATTGCCTGCACCGTCTGAATTAATTTTAATAGCCGCTTTTGAACTTAACTTTAATGTATACCTAGTAATTCTAGTAGCAACAATTGGAAATGTTTTAGGCAGTTTAACGAATTACTATATTGGTTATTTTAGTCATTCAAAACGTTTGATTAAGAAATTTAAAATCAGTCAATCTAAAATTGATAAATGGACCGTTAAATCCGAAAAGTATGGGTATTGGTTAGGGCTTTTGGCTTGGGTTCCAATTATAGGGGATCCATTAATGGCAATTGTTGGATTTTTAAAAGTTAAAATAATTCCATTAACAATTACTATAACACTAGGAAAATTAACACGCTATAGTATAGTAGCGTTAATTTATTTTCTAATTCAAAATAAGTAAAGGGTAGGGGTTATAAAAAATCAGTAAAGCTGCTTAAATTAGCTTTAGCTTGTAACTCTAAATAACGTTTATCAAATTCATCTTCAGTTTCAGATGAGTTTAAATACTCAATGCGGTGTTTATCAAAATTTTGAATCGCTAATAATTCAGTTTCAGCCAATTCTTTTCCGTCATAATACTTATCACGTAAGTCGTTTATAGATGTAGGGAAAAAATCTGTTTTTGAATCAATTTTAGTATTCATGGTGCAAATATATACAAAAAGTAAAAAGAAAAGGGCAACGCACAAAATAGAAATTCACAAAAAATTGTAAAAAACTAATTTGTCAAAAATTTATCCAAAAATGATTACTTTCGTAGTAACAAAAATAAAGTTTAACATACCAATTATGATACGTTCTATTAATTCGTAAAAATTGGACAATAAATTACAAATGAAAAATTACAAATACACAGTAGAAAAAAGATTTATCGAATATGTAAAAATTGATACTACTGCTGATCCAACCTCAACTACTTTTCCAAGTACTATGATCCAAAAAGACTTGGGTAAACTTTTAACTAAAGAATTAAAAGAAATTGGAGTAGAAAATGTAGAAATGGATGAATGGGGTTACGTATTTGGTACCATCCCATCTAACACCACTAAAACAGTTCCTACAATTTGTTTTTGCGCACACATGGACACAGCTCCTGATTGTAGTGGAACAAACGTAAAACCAATTATACACAGAAACTATGATGGTAACCCAATTACGTTACCAGACGATTCTACTCAAGTTATTACGACTGAGAAACATAGCTATTTAAAAGAAAAAATAGGTGATGATTTAATTACGGCTTCTGGTTTAACACTTTTAGGCGCAGATGATAAAGCAGGAGTAGCTTGTATTATGGATTTTGCAAACTATGCCGTTTCAAATCCAGACTATAAGCATGGTGAAATTAGAATTTTATTTACACCAGATGAAGAAGTAGGAAGAGGTGTTGATCATTTAGATATGTCTAAAGTAAATGCTGACTATGGGTATACATTAGATGGTGGTACATTAGGTTCTATTGAAGATGAAAGTTTTTCTGCTGATGCAGTAACTATAACTATCAATGGGGTAAGTGCACATCCTGGATACGCAAAGAATAAATTAGTTAATTCAATGAAAGTAGCTGGTGCATTTTTAGATGCCTTACCAAAAAATGGATGGTCTCCAGAAACAACAGAAGGACGTGAAGGATTTGTACATCCAACATCAATTAAAGGTGAATTAGAAACTACAGTAGTTAACTTCATTATTAGAGACCATGATACTTCAAAGTTAGAAACGTATGAAACTGCTTTGAAAGCAATTTTAGATGATACTGTTAAACAATATGAAGGTGTTACTGCAACATTTGAAATTGTAGAACAATACAGAAACATGAAAGAAGTAATTCAAACTGTCCCTTTCGTAACTGATAATGCAATAGAAGCTATGAAAAGAGCAGGAGTAACTCCTAAACCAGTAATTATAAGAGGAGGAACAGACGGTTCTCGTTTATCATTTATGGGTTTACCTTGTCCTAACTTATTTACAGGTGAAATGGCAATCCATTCAAAGCATGAATATGTAAGTGTTCAAGATATGCAGAAAGCTGTTTACACAATGGTGGAACTAATTTCAATTTGGGAAGAAAAAGCGTAAGCTTATAATCTGAGTTCGAAAACTTACGATTTCACCTAAAGTAAGAGTAATGACTTTACGTCATTCTTTTCTTAGGTCGAACCCAGGTAACTACATAAAAAAATCCCTATTCATAAAATGAATAGGGATTTTTAGTTTAATAAAATTTGAATTAATTAATCCTTAATCAATTTAACAGATTTAACTCCTGTAGAATTTTCTATTTTAACGATATAAATCCCCTTTGGTAATTCTTCCATATTAATGTCGAATTGAGTTGCACCAGTTGAAATAGATCCGTTATACACAGTATTTATTTTTTGACCAACAATATTTAACAAGGTAATGTTAACGTCATCATTCGCAGCTGAAAAATAATTAAGTATTGAATTATTTTTAGTCGGGTTAGGATAAATAGATACTGTATTCTCAATTGTGTTTTCAGGGTTTTCTAACCATGATTCTGGATATAAGTTAATATCATCAATAAAGATATTATTTCCATTATCACTTTCAAAATAAAATTTGTATCTAAAATTTGACGTATAGTAACTGCTATGAATATTTTCAAAGGATACTAATTTCCAGTCTAATTCATTAGTCGGTGTATACGCTGAAGAAGATGTCGTTTCACTTAATCCATCACCATAAATATTTTTTCTTAATGACCAATTTTGACCACAATCTTTTGATACGTAAATCTTTAAGTATTCGTTATTGTTTGAATTTACTTTATTATAAGCATATTTAAAGGTCATAATTAAATTCTCAGAAGGATCTAAAACACTTAAATCAATTGGACCTGAATAAAATTCATCAATAGAACCACCAGCTACTCCATAATTTGACAATTTAATGGATTTATCACCTGTACTAGATGCCGTATTTGTAACTGTCCAGTCTGTCCCATTATCTTCATTATAAACAAAAAAGTTATTATTATCAGGAACAGACACAGTTTCAAAACTTTCAGTATATGGTAAATCCAATCCTGGATTAGCAAGAACAGTAATGTAATTCTGAGTCGTTGCAGATATATTACTACTACCATTTGAAATTTGTAAACCAACACTATATGTACCGGCCGTATTATAAGTAACGGTAGTGTTAGAATCTGTTGATACAGATGGTGTTCCACCTGTAAAAGTCCAATTTCTACCCGTTACACCATGGTACGACAAATCAGAAAAGTCAATTGTACTTCCAGCACAAATTATAGTTTCAGTGCTAGAAAAAATAACACTACATAAAACATTACTTGGTGAATCTGTTCCTGTTGCAATTAAGTTAGACGCTGTTGATAAATTACTACGACCAGCAGTTGAAGAATTCAATGCAGAATACATTCTCGCCGCTTGTCCATTTGTAAACATAGTTGAACAATACGAATATTCCATGAAGTTTTGAATGTTATCTAAACTTCCACATGTACTTCCGTTAACATTACAACTTGTCCAACCTTCAGAGTTTGGCGTATCAGCTACACCATCATCATCATTACAATTAGACGCTAGCCCTGGAGTATTTGAACCTCCCCAATTATGAGCTAAACTTAACCAATGTCCAACTTCATGAGACAAAGTATGTCTTCCTGTATTATTTCCAGTACCAATTGTACCGGTATAATCATGTCTAAGTATTATGCCATAATACATACTGTTATTACCAGTACCCATCCAGTTTGCAGGTCTATATGTGTATCCTGCATTTCCACTTGGATCAATACAAATAAAAACATTTAAATATTTATTTGAAGGCCAAATTCCATGAAGAGCAGAGACAGCATCTACAATTGGATGATCACCAGAATTAAAATCTAAGCCTGTATCATTAGTTGTAGCTGAATACGTACGCGTTATTCCAGAATGACATGTACCATTAGGTGCTTTAGTTGCTAAAACAAATTTAACATCTGCATTAGCAGCAATACCTTGAAATGCAGCTATTGTATTTCCAAAATCAGCGTTTGTAGCGCTATAATCTTTATTTAAGTTATCAATACAATCATAAATTTGAGCATTTGAAACGTTTTCAGGCCCATTAAGGTGAACTACGTGAAACACAATAGGAATTGTATACGCCACCCTTTCATCTGGACTATAGTCATTTGCTAAATAATGTTCGTAATCAACTTGAAATTGAACCTGATCAATACTATCTTGAATTTTATATTCTGGATGTGTATTATACAAAGATTCTAATTGCTCAACTTGACCACAAATGTTTGGGTTAGCAGGTGATTCATGATAATGTTGCTGAGCAAACGATAGATTAGCCATAAAAGCTAAACCAAAAATAATAAGTTTTTTCATGTTTTAATATTAGGTTTTGATGTATATACAATGTACCAAACAAAAATAAACAAATTTTACACATGACTACGATTTATATATTTAACACGTACTCTGCTTGATTTAACGGTAATTTAAATAGATAAACACCAAAAGTTATGCTAAATCTTTAATAGAAAATAGTACACTTTTGTAATTATTAGGCTGTGAAATCACTTTGTAAAATAATTCAGCTATGCTATAAGGGGACGATAATTCGTTATTTTTATTTAAATCAATAAATTTTTGATGAGACAAAAAATGAGTTGGATTTGATTGTCTAATTTCATTCTGCATTTTTGTATCCACTACACCTGGAGCAATAGAAAAAACATTCCAATTGTTGTGACCTCTTTCCGATAATTCTAAAGCTATTGTTTCGGAAAATAAATCTATTGCCGCTTTTGATGCACAATAGGTTGACCACGCATCAATAGGATGTTTACCAGCACCTGAACTAATATTAATAAGCTGATAATTTTGATTTGAGTGGCTATATTTGTTAATGAATTTATTTGCCAATATTTGCGGTGCAATTACATTAACTGTGTTCACCTTAATTATTTCTTGTTCAACATGATGTCCAATTGGTTTAATTGGTCCTATGACTCCTGCATTATTAATCAATATAATATCATCAAAATTATTTGAATCAAACTCAAACTTAACCACTGCATTTAAATCACTTAAATCAATTGAAACATGGCTATAGTTTACTTCTGTAATTGAACAACTACGTGATAAACCAATAACTTGATGACCTTCTTTTAACAATTTTAATGCAATTGCTTTTCCAATTCCTGATGATGTTCCTGTTATGTAAGCGATCATAGTATTTATTTTAATCAAATTTATATAAAAATTATGTACTTTTAGATAAAAACATTTCATTATGAAAGTATTCACCACTTTACTATTTGTTGCCAATATATTTGTGTCTATGGCTCAAACGTCATTCTATGTTATGCCAAATAATACAAATTCTAACTATGACATGAATCAAGACAGTAGTTTGGTGAGTTACGGCAATAACCCGAATGGTAAACTTGTTCTCTATATGGGTGGAACAAATAGTAGTACCAATAATTATGTTGCGCTTAGAACTAAAATAGTTAATTTGAATTATAAATTCATAAATTTAAGCTATCCAAATACTGTTCCTGCAGCTTCATTGTCTAGTAGTAATAACGCTTTAGCATTTGATGAATATAGACAAGAAATTTGTTATGGAACTCCATTGAGTGATGCTGTTTCTGTAGATTCATTAAATTCAATATATACCAGATTTCTTCATCTATTAAATTATTTAAATATAAATTACCCTAACCTAAACTGGAATGATTATTTGATTTCGAACACCGAAATAAATTGGAATAATATTATTGTTGCTGGACATTCCCAAGGTTCAGGACATGCTGCTTATCTAGCGAAATTTAACTCTGTAGAACGTGTATTAATGTTTTCCGGTTTAAACGATTATAGTGATTTTTATTCGGCCTCAGGAAATTGGGTAAACGGTTCAAGTATAACACCTCAATATAAATTTTATGTCTACTTAAGTTTACTTGATGAAATTGTAGACTATGAAAAGCAATATACTAATGCAATCACAGTTGGTGTTACTGGTGACAGTACCCATGTAGATAACCTAATTTCTCCATACAATAACTCTCACAATTTATATACCACTCAAGGACCAGGACTAACTTTATTAAATCATTCTTCTCCTATTAAATTTAGTTTAAAAAATAATGATGTATGGACTTATATGCTTACTAGCAATTCAACTAATCAAATAGATCAAACCAATTTATTGACTTTATCTATTTACCCTAATCCTACAAATGAAATTATAAAATTAATTTATTCTGAAACATTAATAAATTCTTCATATTCAATTTACTCTATAGAAGGTAAAGAAGTTAAGCACGGAATACTTCAGGATAATACTATTCAAATTAAAAACATGAGGTCCGGAATGTATTTATTATCAATAAATAATCAATTGACTAAAAAATTCATAGTGAAATAATTTATCTCAACAAAGTCACATGTCCTTTTAACTCTTGAGGTAGATTGTATTTAAAATCATTATAAATTATTCGCCAAATATAAACTCCATCTGGGGCTAATTCACCTTTATAACTTCCATCCCATTCACCATAAGCATCATTAGAATAATATATTAAATTGCCCCAACGGTTATAAATAAATAGTTGAAATTGCCTTGGTTTATATAAGACAGGTTTAAACGTATTATTAAAACGATCACCATCTGGTGTAAATGCATTAGGTACTAGGATTGGAATTACAGGTATTACTTTAATGGTTTTATAACTTCTATTTTGACATCCATATTGATTTTCTACAATTTGATACGGATGATATACTCCAGGTTCGGGATAAAAATAAGTGTACGGATCAAAAGGTGTAAATGCACCATTTCCAAAATGAAACCATTGTTTAACTACGTCATTAGCTGATAAATCAGTAAAGGTGAAATTTGCCTCATATTCATCTTGAACAAGTGGACTGACTGAAAATTGGGATACTGGAGAAGGAAAAATTTCTATTAAATTTGGTCGAATTAAAGATAAATTGGCAATACACCCTGAAGTCGTAAATATTGTTAAACCTACATCATAAACACCAGGTGTATCATAGATGTGAAATGGATGAGTATCAGTTGACGTGGCGGATCCATCTCCAAAATTCCATTCTGAAAATAGTGGCGTATCAGCTTGTGATTGATTAATTAGATGCGCATTATATGGTGCACATTTTAATTCATCTTTTACTGTAAAAGCAATTGTTGGTTCTTTATAAATAAAAATTTGGTCTGTAAATGTTTCTGTACACGTTTCAAAATGTGTTGTAAATGTTATAGGAATATATCCAGACTGAGAAAACACAACATCATTTTGAGTTTGTGTCGTTCCAGTTAACGGTGTCGCATATTGACCAAAATTCCATTCAAAAGTAGCACCTTCTGGTTGAATACCTTCGCCCACAAAATCAAAACTATTTCCAGTAATACATTGAGGCTCTGGAGGTGTAAATTCAGCAGTAAGTTCTTCATTAATTATAAAATCTTGAACCGTTGTATCTGAACATCCAACAGACTGTGACACTATTAACTGTACGGAATAGATTCCAGCAGATGGAAACGTATAACTGGGTGTAAAAGATGTTGATACGTCAGATGTTATTCCATCTACACCAAAATCCCATTGCCAAGATGTGCCTCCAAAACTTCCATTTTCAAATTCAATTGTTAATCCTTGGCAATAAGACACAAAAGTTGGTAATTCCAATTGCGGAGTAATGTCTGCAGCTAATTCAATTTCACAATTAACTACTCTAAATAAAAAATCTCTTACAGTTGTACTTATTAAAACCCCATTTCTATATTCTTTTGCGCAAATTCCAACAGCATACAGCCCTTGTAGTTGAGGTGTAGCTGACAACAAGCCTGTTGTTGAGTTAATAGATATTGAACCCGTTCCAAATGGATTTAATGTTGATATTCCTCCGCCCCAAACTACTTGATTATAAGGTGGTGAAGGTACAGGGTTAGGTGCAGGATTGTTTGATGTACCTCCTTCATTAGGAGCACAAATTTCATATACTATTTGATCTCCATCTGGTTCAGTAGCCGAATGGTCAAATATTAATTCTTCATTAGCACACAATAACAACGGAGGATAGTTAGTAAACCTAGGCGAACTATTACAAGTTGCTAAGTTATTTGGAGGAATAGTAATCGTAAGTGTTAAACCTTGATCCTCAGGTGTATTTAAATTACTCACATTTGGTCCTCTACAACATCTTTGATATGCCAAGGTGTAACCCGTGGTTGAAGCTGGTAGAGTTACAATTTTAGTGTAAATAGCTTCTTCCACACAAATATCAGTAGGTGCGGTTACGCATGGATTATTATTAAAATTAACATCTAAATTAATTGAGCCAGGAAAATTAATTGTAAATCCACCAATATTTATAGTGTTACCATCAAAAATTGTAATTGGCAATGGATCATCAAAGCCAGCTCCATCAGACAAACAATCTCGATATAGTTTTAATGTAATACGGTATTGATTACCTCCTAAACAATCGTAATACATTTCACCACCCACAATATGAGAGGCAGATGCATTAAGATTTAAGAAAAGAAAACTAATTAATAGTAATCGCATGTTGACAAGTTATAAAATATAATTAATACTATTAACGATAACTATGTTAAAAAGTTGCAGTAACTAGCCAATAAGACACCTACTTGATTAAAAGGTATTTTTATCAATTTAAAGTGTAAATCCTAAACCAAAAGATAATCTAAATTCATCTAAATACACAGGGTATGTATTTGATGTGTGTTTCCCGAAAATATACCTAGCCTCTGTAAAAAGATAAAACCATTTTTCTCCAAAAAAATCAAATCCTCCAGCAATAGAACCTACTGGATTATATGATACTTGGTATTCAATTTCTTGTGTTTCAAAATTTAACGCACCATATTCAGATGATTGTGACATGGCAATTCCAGGTTGAAAACCAATATAAGGTTGAAAATTTTTATCCGTTAAAAACTTGTAAAATACACCAGCATATAATTGATGATTCATTGAAAATCTTGGTCTATCGCCAAACGAATTTAAAAAGTAAAACGCATCACCTCTTAATTCAATTTTATTTTTAACATATCCAAATGTTCCTTGTAGTTGGATTGTTTTAGTGTTTTCCCTTAAGAAACCAGGCGCAAACGATAGCGCACCTTTTAATTTCCACTCTTTTTTAAGCTCAGTAACACCTTCGTTTTGTGCTGTTGCACTTAACGCTAAAACCATTATAATACATACTAATACTCTATTTTTCATATTAATTTAATTTACCAAAGGTCTGCAATTTTATAATTAAGGCTTACTGTTAAAAGTACATGTCCTTCTAACCTTTCACTGGCATGTTGGTCATGGTTAGTGTTTAAATAATAGCCTGTTTCGGTTTCTAATAAATCATATTCTAAATGTTTTCCTAAATGCATCATATATTGAGCTGAAAATGTTAAATTAACTCTATCGCTTAAATAATAATGACTTCCTAATCCCATTTGAACAGCAGAACTCCATCTAGTTACTTCATCATGACTTCTGTCTAAATAAGGCGTACTTAAAGGTGTAACTTTTGCATAATCAAAACAATGACCTGCTACCACATAAGGAATAAATTTCCCCGTTTTTTTTGGGTAAAACAATACAGACCAACCAACATGAGCATTTTGTCTAGTTCCTGCACCAGCTAAATCCATGGTAATCCAATCCAAAAACCATTCTGTGTTTAAATAATCAGTAAGCTGAATACGAGTTTGTCCTCCAACACCTAATCCACTATAAGGATCATGACCAAAAACACTAGAGGTTGTTCTTAGACCTAATTCAATATTCCCTTTTTCGATATACACTTTTTGAGAAAAAACATTTGATGCATTAAAAATAATACTTAGAAGAATAATTTTAAAGTAGAACATAAGGGTATTTGTTAATAAAACTTAAAACTAAGAAATTAATTGTATTTAAACACTGTTATGGTTGATATAAATTAATTTTCAACTCAAAAATTGAATTATATTTGTCAAAAATTAAATATGTCAAAATCATTTATCAAATTTAGTTGGGTTACTCTAGTTTTTATTTTTTTAGTTGTCATTGCAGGCAGTGTTGTTCGTTCAACTGGCTCTGGTATGGGCTGTCCTGATTGGCCTAAATGTTTTGATCAAGTTATACCACCAACTGATATTAGTGAATTACCAGCAAATTACAAAGATATTTATGTTTCGAAACGGAAAATAAAAGTTGATAAATTTGCTAATCTATTAATTGCTTTAGGCATGTCAAGTGTTGCAGATGAGTTAAAGAATGACAAATCGTTATTAATTGAACAAGACTTTAATTGGAAAAGAACGTGGACTGAATATGGAAATAGGCTAACTGGATTTGTTGCAGGTAACCTTGTGTTAATCACTTTAATTTGGGTATTGATAAAATACAGAAGACATAGGTATTTAGTTTTCTTAAGTTTTATAAACTTAATTCTAATGGGATTTGAAGGCTGGATGGGATCCATTGTTGTAGCCACAAATCTAGTGCCATGGATATTAACGTTACACATGTTATTTGCTTTATTAATTATTTGGATTCAACTAAAAATTATTCAAATTGCCAAGGGTCAATCGTTTAGTATTAAAATGACAAAATCATTTAAATTATTATTCTATGTCTCTATTATTTTGACTGTAATTCAAATATTATTAGGAACACAGGTTCGACAAACCATTGATTTTATGGTAGCTGAAAATATGGATAGAGGTATTTGGCTATCGAATATGGATATAGATTTTTACTTTCACCGCTCTTTAATTTGGTTGGTTATTGGTATTAATGCGACTTTGTTTTGGCTAAACCATAAAAACAACTATGGTATTATTCTATTTTCATTAGTCTTAGCGTTAATTGGACTAGAGTTATTAACAGGGTTATTATTTTCTTATGCTGATATGCCAGCATTATTACAACCTGTACATTTAGTTGTTGCGACCTTACTCTTAGCTGTTCAACTTTATGGATTAGTCTATTTTAAATACAAAAGAGAATCTTTAATTAGATAATTATAACTCTGATGCTTAATAAATACGTATATTTGCACTCGATTTTAAATCAAATTAATGTTAATAAAAGAAATCATAGTTAGAAAACAAGATGCTTTTGAAAAAAGTATACAGACTTGGGCAGAATCTAAGGCTATTACCTTTACTCTTTTTGATGGTAAAGATAGTTTGACTGAAGTGGCTGATGCTGTTGTTTTGTTTCACGAAAACTACACTATTTCTAAAGAAAATAAGTCAGTAAATGAATTATTTGAAGAAAATGGTAAGTTTTCTCATTCAGTTGATGTTAACGGTACTTTAATTGCTGCAGTGTCATCTTTTGTATTTTGGTTAGAAAATCATAAACCAAAAAACGTGTTGTTTATCGGTGACAATAACATTATTAAAAACGAAAAATTTATTACTTGCTTAGAAAAGTTAGCGGACAGAATATAAGTTATTAAAACATATTTAAAAGCGTAATGGTATTAACTATTACGCTTTTTTGTGTGTAGTGAGTTTTATCGAAATGAGATATACAACCATCACACCCGATTACTAATATTAAGGTGATAAGGCACAAATTATAGTGTAATTGACGATAAATTATTGATATTCAACAGGAAACAACTATACTTAAACCTTTCATGTATCAATAGCTTAAGATGTTAAATTATTCTTTTCTTAGTTCGAAATCAGGTTATTAAGTTAATATAGCTCCATGCCAAGGCTCTATAGCTTTAGGTAATTCTTTCTCATCCAACATATCTCTAAGATCTATTTCAATTGTTCTACTTAAAGCAGTGATAGGTACATCATTGGATATACCCTCAAAAGGATTTTCAGAATAGTCACCAATTTTTTCCATTGTAAAAAATACCCATTGAACAACAACACTTAATGGAATAGTAAGAAAAGTAGACCATTTTATTGCTTCAGCAGGAGAATTAGGTACGAAAAAATTTAAGATGGCAAATGGAATAAGAAGAATGAATAACATCACAAAATAATAACTAACAGATGCGTATTGTCTAGGTAATGGAAAGTTTTTAATACGTTCTGTTTTACCTTGCAACGTATAAAATTCTTCAATTATGTTTTTAAATTCAATATAGCGAAAATCGTCCATTAAGTCTTTATTTCTTAATTCTGTTAGATCACGTGATTGATTTTTCAATAAACTTGCCGCAGGATTTGGACGTGATAACACATCATCTCTTTCTTCTCGTGATAAAAATTCAGAAATAACCTCTTCTAAAGGTATGGTTTGTTCTGCAATATAATTTCCGTTCTTTTCTTTTTGCTTAGCAACATCTTTATGTTCATGATGTTCCCATGGTTTGTGCGCTCTTAATTGATACCTAAGAGCTGTTAACCAAGCAATGTGACGGTATATGATTCGTTTTTTAATGGCTTTTAACTCTAACTCTGTAACAGGTGTTGACTGGTTAAATAAATTAGTAATAAAATCTAAAGTCATTATACCCATAGTTCTACTCGAATTTACAATTCCACCATATATTTTTCTAGCTTCCCAACTTCTATCGTAAGCATTGTTATTTTTAAAACCAACGTTAAATGCTACAGCTGTTCCTAATAGCGAAATAGGTAATGTTGGTATAGCTAACCATCTTAAATCTAAAAAAAAGAAAACAGTAACTACAGATGTCGACACCAAAAGAAAAAACATAACATCTTTTGAAGTCCAGCTAAATATTTGTTTTTTACTAAATCGCCTAAAAGTATACATGGTTTCGTTTTAAACAAAGTTAATATAAATTTGAAAATAGGACAGTTATGCCTATTTCTTTCAGTTCATTTCAATATTAATCAGGTATAAGATGAGTAAGAATAACCTAAGCGATTAATTTATACCCTACCCCTTTAATTGTTTTAATGTAATTATTGCCTAATTTTTCTCTTAGTTTTCTAATGTGAACATCTATCGTTCTATCTCCAACAACAGCATCAAACCCCCAGACTTTATTCATAATTTCCTCTCGTGTAAACACATGTTCAGGATTAGAAACTAATAATTCAAGTAATTCAAATTCTTTTTTTGGAAAATGATACTTTTTATTGTCTACTAAGATGACATACTTGTCTTTGTCAATTACAATTCCTTCTACCTTATTATTAACGTGACTAATTTTACGTTTTAATAAAGTAGCAATTCGGGTTATTAATAACCTTGGTTTAATAGGCTTATAAATATAATCATCAGCACCTGCTTCAAGTCCAGCAATATGGGAGTAATCTTCAGAACGTGCAGACAGAAAAGTAATTATTGTATCTGACAATAAGTTATTTTCTCTTAACTTAATACACGTCTCTATCCCATCCATTTCTGGCATCATAACGTCTAAAATAATGATATCAGGGATAATTTTTTTTGCTAAAGCAATACCATCTATGCCATTTTCTGCCGTGTAAACAGTATAACCGGCATTTTTTAAAATGTAACTTAACAGTTCTAAAATATCTTTATCATCATCTACTAATACAATCTTTTCATTTGCCATATCGTTTCCCTTTTATTTATGCTACAAAGAACGCCATCTAACATTAACTAAAGATTAACCAAAAGTTATGTTATCGGTTAATTTCTACTCAATTATTAATATAGACTTAATATTAAATCAATTTTAACACAACAATTAGGAGATAACTTTGTACCAAAATAAATAATAAGAAAAATGAAAAAGAAAACTCTTTTATTAGTTGCAATTTTGACACTAGGTGTAGTTGTAACTTCATGTAAAAAGGAAGGTTGCACAGATGAGAATGCAGCCAATTATAGTGAAGAAGCAAAAAAAGATGACGGAAGTTGTTCTTATGACACTTCTAATGAAAACGCAACAGAATACAATGTGTCTGGAAATACTGTAACCATTATTGATCATGGTCAAGGTACAGGTAATAAGACATTAACGGCAGACAAAATATGGATTTTAGATAAGCTTGTTTTTGTAAATTCAGAACAAACGTTAACTATTGAACCAGGAACAGTAATAAAAGGAACATCAGGACAAGGTGAAAATGCATCTGCATTAATAGTTGCAAAAGGAGCAACCATACTTGCAGCAGGAACTTCATCAAACCCAATTATTTTTACGGCTGAATCTGATGATTTAAATGGGTCTTTAGCAATTAACGCTCGTGGGTTATGGGGAGGATTAATTGTATTAGGAGATGCAAAATTAAACTCTTCACCAGGAACATCAGCAATTGAAGGAATACCAACAAGTGAAACACGTGGGTTATATGGTGGAAATGATGATGCTGATAATTCAGGAACATTACAATATATTTCTATTCGTCATGGAGGTACAGATATTGGTGCAGGAAACGAAATCAATGGTTTAACTTTAGGTGGAGTTGGTAGTGGAACTACAATTGATCACATTGAGGTTGTTTCAAACGCGGATGATGGAATTGAATGTTTTGGTGGAAAACCAAATATTAAAAACTTAGTAATTTCATATTGTGCTGATGACTGTTTTGATTATGATGAAGGATTTAGAGGTAATATACAATTTGCATTAATCTATCAAGATGTTAATGAAGGTGACAGAATGGGAGAGCATGATGGCGGAACAACTCCTGAAGATGGTTCACCTTATGCTAAACCGGTATTTTACAATGCTACTTATATTGGTAGAGGAATTTCTGCAGGAAAAAGAGCATTAACATTTAGAGATAATGCGGGTGGAGAATACCACAATTCAATTATTATGAATCAAGGGAAAGGAATTGATATTGAAAAATTAGGTTCAGGACAAGATGCATATGCAAGATTTACAGCAGGTGATTTGGTAATTGCAAACAATGTGTTTTTTGATGTTGCAATTGCAGGAACAGGTGCCGTTGATACTGATTTATTTAAAGTTTCATTTGCTGATGGTGTTACTGATACTGGTGAAACAGCAATTTTTCAAGCTACATTCGCATCAAACAACAATTCAGTAGCTAATCCTGGAATAGATGTAAATTCAGGTTCATTAAATCCAGTACCTACTAATGCAGCAAGTGTAAACAATGCAGCTGTTCCAACTGATAACTGGTTTACAACTACATCTTACCAAGGTGCATTTGATCCTTCAGGTTCAAATTGGGCACAAGGTTGGACGTTATTGTTTGAGTAAGAGTACCAAAATTAATAATTCATTTAAGAGGTGGCCGTTTAACGGTTACCTCTTTTTTTTGGTATTTAACATAAACTTAATATTGGGGTCATTTTGAAATGATGTTACTGACGTTTCTTTGTATCATAAAATAAAAACAATGAAATACTTAGTGAAATATAGTTTAGTCCTTTTAGCCTTAATGCAATTAAACGCATACGGACAACACGGATATGTTCAAGGTTTAATTACAGACGCAGTAACTCATGAAGAGATTATAACTGCAAAGATTTATAATGATGATTTTAGTGTCATTAAATTGTCTGATTTTACTGGTAAATATTCTTTAGCGCTTAAGCCAGGGAAGCAATATGTAAATTGTCAATTTATTGGGTATGAAACCGATTCAATTGAAGTTAATGTGATTGCCAATGAAACGTTAGATGTAGATTTTAAATTAGTTGAGTCAATAGAAATGATGGATATTGTAGTGGTAACATCAAAACGAATAACATCTTCTGCTGTAGCTACTTTATCATTTGAAAAAGAAGCTAAAACAGTAACTGATGGAATAGGTAAAGAAGAAATGTCTGACAGAGGTGTTTCTGACGCGGCTGATGCGGTAATGCAAGTTCCAGGTGCAACTGTAGAGGGTGGAAAATATGTTTATGTGAGAGGACTTTCTGATAGGTATAGTAAAACCGTATTAAATGGAGCTGACATTCCTGGATTAGATCCAAATAGAAACTCAGTTCAAATGGATTTGTTTCCATCTGCTTTAATCGAAAACATAGTTGTTTACAAATCATTTTCTCCTGAATTACCAGCAAGTTTTACTGGCGGTTTAGTGGATATTAAAACAAAAGAATTTCCGAATAAATTTACCTTATTATTCTCAGCTAAATTTGGATTCAATACACAATCGTCTTTAAATTCAAGCTTCTTAACTCAAAATGGAAAATCATTAGACAATTTAGCAATGGGTGCTTCACAACGTCAATTACCAAGTGAAGTGTCTAATACATCAGTTCAAAACTTTCCATCACCTGGAGTGAATAATGAAAAATTAAATAGCTACGGAAAATCATTTGGTAGAGATTTTGAACCAACTAATTCTTTATCTGGATTAAATGGATCATATACATTCTCAATTGGGAATTCACTTAAATTGAAAGAAAAAAATCAATATCCTAAATTGGGTTATTTTGTTGGTGCTTCTTACAAAAATTCATTCAGTTATTATGAAAATGGTGAACAAGGACGTTATAAGTTAACTGGAAACACAATTGAAAATAATCAATTAAATACAGAGTTAAACTTATCAGATTCAAAAGGAGTACAAGATGTTATGTGGGGAACTTTAGGAAACTTATCCTTACAATTAAATAAAAACAACTCGGTGAGTTTTGTTGTAAATCGTTTTCAAAATGGAATTAATTCTGCTAGATATTTAGAAGGACATAATTACTCAGCTGCAAGTGACTTGTATTTTCAAACGAGAACATTGTTATACCAACAACGAGAATTAACAAATGGACAATTAAAAGGAACTCATACCTTATTTGCTTCTGAAGATAATGATTTGAGTGTTAAAATGAACTGGATTGGATCTTATACGAATTCAACTCAAAAAACACCAGAACTCAAGTTTTTTACAAACGATTACGTAATAAATGATAACAAAGACACATTATACGATTTACAACCTGCATTATATTCAGACCCTTCACAATTTTCAAGACTAATGAGTGAAGACAACTTAAACGTAAAAGTAGATTTTGAAATTCCTTTCGCATTATTTGGAAACCAAAAAACATCAAAAAACATATTGAAAGTAGGTGGTTACTATTTATCTAAATACCGTTCGTTCACTGAAAAAAGATATGATTTTGTAACTCAATCTGGTACAAACACAAATTATGATGGTGACGTAAATGGTTACGTTTCGGATAATATGTTTAACAGTGGTGATTATACAAACGGATTTATTTACGTTCAAAACGCAAGTGAAAAAAGAAATAATTACATAGGAAATGAAACTAACTACTCTACCTACGCTTTAACCGATTTAGTAGTTGGAAACAGATTAGATGTTAGAATAGGCGCTAGATTAGAAATGAATGACATTTATGCAAAAAGTATGAATCCAAATGACAAAGCCGGTTCATTATCGAACATAGATATTTTACCATCTTTAAATATGACTTATGATGTTATTAAGGATACGTTTAAAATTAGATTAGGCTATTCAAGAACACTAGCAAGACCATCATTTAGAGAGTTAGCACCGTTTTCAAGTTTTGATTTTGTTGGTGGAAACGTATTCGTTGGAAATCCTGATTTAAAAAGAACGCTAGTTGATAATATTGACTTAAGATTTGAATACTATCCAACCTATAGAGAAAACATATCTTTAGGTTTATTTGCCAAAAACTTTTCAAATCCAATTGAACGTGCATTTAATCCAGAAGCTGCTAATGCAGAATTAACATGGAAAAATGTGGAGAATGCTAAAGTATATGGGGCAGAATTAGAGTTTAGTAAACACCTTAAAAAAGGAATTAAATTTGTTGAGGACTTGACGCTTGGCGGAAACTTCACCTATGTAAAATCAATAGTATCTATTCCAGTTAAAGAGTTAGTAGTAATACAAGCTCAAGATCCATCTGCAAATGACACAAGAGAAATGTTTGGACAATCTCCATTTATTATTAACGCCTTTGTAAACTATAAAAACAAAAGCGGAATTAACGCAAATATAAATTTTAGCGTAAGTGGTAAACAAATATCAGTTATTACCATTGGTGCTACACCAAATGTGTATCAACAAGCTAGACCAAAATTAGGATTTAATATCAGTAAAAAAATAAATAACTTCTCACTTAAAGTAAGTGCTGACAATTTATTAGATTCAAAATACGTAAGTAGCTACAGCTATAAAGGTGAAGATTACGTATTCTCAAGTTACACAAAAGGAAGAACATTTAGTTTTAAAGTGGCGTACAGTTTATAGGAATTTAACGCAACAACAAACACCCATTACTTTGATTGGTAATGGGTGTTTTTGTTTCTATGATTAAGTGGTGTTCCACGCTTCAGTTCTATATTTAGAAAAAACATGAAATAGCAGTGTTGATTTTGATAAGAATGCGCCACGCGTCAGTTCGAGTGATTATATTATTTTTCGGTAGGAAAATGATAGGATTGTATCGAGAACAAGTTACTATGGTTTGTTCTTGATACATTTAAACTAAAAAACTAATGTTTTGAATACAAATCTCGAACTGACAAAATAAACCTCTAAATCGTCCTAAAAGTGATGGGATAAGATGATAAACCAACACATTTCTATATTAGACATCTATCTTAATCAATTTGATTAAATCAAACCAAAAAAAAACCATCTCGTAAAAACGAAATGGCTTACTATTTTTAAGAAGATAGGTTCTTATTTTTCTGATCTAATAGATGCAGATAAATAATCACTATTCATTCTTGCAATATTTTCTAATGAAATTCCTTTAGGACATTCAACTTCACAAGCACCAGTGTTTGTACAGTTTCCAAATCCTTCCACATCCATTTGATGTACCATATTTAATACACGTTCGTCAGCTTCAATTTTACCTTGAGGTAATAATGAGAACTGAGATACTTTTGCACCAACAAATAACATAGCAGACCCATTTTTACAAGTGGCAATACAAGCACCACAACCAATACAGGCTGCGGCATCAAATGCTTTATCAGCATCTAATTTGTTAATTGGAATTGCATTTGCATCCTGAGTGTTTCCTGACGTGTTTACAGAAATAAATCCACCAGCATGTTGAATTCTATCCATTGCTGCTCTGTCAATGATTAAATCTTTTTCAACAGGGAAAGCAGCTGCTCTAAATGGTTCAATAGTGATCGTTTCACCGTCATTAAACATTCTCATGTGTAATTGACAAGTCGTGATTCCTTTATCCGGTCCGTGCGCTTCTCCATTAATGTATAAAGAACACATTCCACAAATACCTTCTCTACAATCGTGGTCAAATGCTACTGGTTCATCACCAGCATTAATTAATTGTTCATTTAAAACATCTAACATTTCTAAAAAAGACATGTGTTCTGAAATATCAGTCACTTTATATGTCTCCATTTGTCCTTTAGATTTTGAGTCTTTTTGTCTCCAAATCTTTAGCGTTAAGTTCATTCCTTTTTCTGACATAATCTTAATTATTTATATGAACGTGTTTTTAATTCAATATCGTTAAACTCTAATTCTTCTTTATGTAATTTTGCTTCTCCTGGATCTCCAGTCCATTCCCAAGCCGACACATATTTATAACCTTCATCATCTCTTTTTGCTTCTCCTTTTTGAGGACCGTCTAATTCAACAGACTCATCTCTAAAGTGACCACCACATGATTCGTTTCTATTTAATGCATCTTTAGCAAATAATTCTCCTAATTCTAAGAAATCAGCAACTCTAGTTGCTTTTTCTAATTCTGGATTTAACTCCATTGCCGAACCAGGGATTCTTAAGTCTTTGTAAAATTCTTCACGAATCGCTCTAATTTTCACACCAGCTTCTTTTAGATCTTTTTCGTTTCTTGCCATTCCGCAATTGTCCCACATTACTTTTCCAAGTTCTTTGTGGAAGTAATCAACAGATTTAGTTCCCTTAATATTCATTAAGCTATTTAATCTATCAGCTACTTCTTTTTCAGCTTGAACAAATTCTGGTAAATCGGTAGAAATTTCTCCAGTTCTAATTTCATCAGCTAAATAATCACCAATTGTATATGGTAATACGAAATAACCATCTGCTAAACCTTGCATTAATGCAGAAGCACCAAGTCTGTTTGCTCCGTGATCAGAGAAATTTGCTTCACCAGCTGCATAACAACCAGGAATAGTCGTCATTAAGTTATAATCTACCCAGATACCACCCATTGTGTAGTGAACAGCTGGATATATTTGCATTGGCGTTTTATACGGATTATCAGCAGTAATTTTTTCATACATTTGGAATAAATTTCCGTATTTTTCTTCAATTACAGCTTCACCTAATTTAATTACTTCATCATTTGAAGGTTCATGATTTCCAGCTACATAAGCAGCTTCTTTACCATATCTCTGAATTGCAGAAGCAAAATCTAAGAATACAGCTTCACCTGTTTTATTAACACCATAACCAGCATCACATCTTTCTTTTGCTGCTCTAGAGGCAACATCACGTGGTACTAAGTTACCAAAGGCAGGATATCTTCTTTCTAAATAATAATCTCTTTCGTCTTCACTTAAGTCTTTTGGCATTTTTTTACCAGCTCTTATTGCTTCAACATCTTCCATTTTCTTTGGAACCCAAATACGTCCATCATTTCTTAATGATTCAGACATCAATGTTAATTTTGATTGATAATCTCCCGATCTTGGAATACAAGTAGGGTGAATTTGAGTATAACAAGGATTTGCAAAATAAGCTCCTTTTTTATGTATTTGCCATGCAGCAGTTACATTAGATCCCATTGCATTAGTTGATAAAAAGAAAACATTTCCGTAACCACCAGAAGCAATTACTACAGCATGTGCCGAATGTTTTTCTAATTCACCTGTAATCATGTTACGGGCAATAATTCCTCTTGCCTTTCCATCTACTAATACTAAATCTAGCATTTCGTGACGGTTATACATTTTAATTTTTCCTTTACCAATTTGTCTATTCATTGCTGAATACGCACCTAAAAGTAATTGTTGTCCTGTTTGACCTTTAGCATAGAATGTTCTAGACACTAAAACCCCACCAAATGAACGGTTAGATAATAGTCCACCATATTCTCTACCAAATGGAACACCTTGTGCCACACATTGATCAATAATGTTTGCAGACACTTCAGCTAAACGGTAAACATTACCCTCTCTACTTCTATAATCTCCACCTTTTACAGTATCATAAAATAATCTGTAAACTGAATCACCATCATTTTGGTAATTCTTAGCGGCATTAATTCCACCTTGTGCCGCAATTGAATGCGCTCTACGTGGTGAATCTTGATAAGCAAATGCTTTTACTTTGTAACCCATTTCAGCTAAAGATGCAGCCGCAGCTCCACCAGCTAAACCAGTTCCAACCACAATAATATCAATGTGTCTTTTGTTGGCAGGGTTTACTAAGTTAATTTCGTTTTTATGTTTAGTCCACTTGTCTTTAATTGGACCTGTAGGTACTTTTGAATTTAATACTGACATAATCTAATTAGTTTAATGTTGTGTAAAATGGTGAAATGCTGCAACTACTATAAACAAAGCAGGAACTATAATTGCATACCCATATCCTAATTTTTTAAGTAATGGTGTATATTTATTATGGTTAAATCCAACCGACTGAAAAGCGGATTGAAAACCATGCATTAAGTGTAATGATAAAAAGATGAATGAAATTACAAATACAATCAATTTACCAACTGGGGCAAATGATAAATGTAATTCATGCCAATATCTATTTGGATCTTCAGGTAACATCTCAATGTATTTATAATTCATTTCAAATGCCCAAAAATCAAGTAAGTGTAATACTAAAAACAACATAATCATTATACCTGTTATAATCATATTACGTGACATCCAACTTGAATTGGCTCCTGCATTGTTCTTTACATTCTTTTGACCTTTAGCTTTCGTGTTTTTATACTCTAAAAAGATTCCCATTCCTAAATGAAACATAACACCAAACATCAAAATCGGTTGCATTATGAATTGAATTAATGGATTATACCCCATAAAATGGGATACAGAATTAAAGGTTTCTTCACTAAGAACTGAAAGTAAGTTGATAGTTAAATGTTGTACTAAAAAGAATAATAAAAAGAAGCCCGAAAGCGCCATTAATATTTTTCTTCCAATTGATGATTTCATAATCTATTGTTTTTGGTTTGATTTATATTGCTACAAATTTAATTTCTATTTCAATACTAACAAGAAAATAGCTTTATGATATAAGATATCTTTCATTGTTTAGATTCAATCTAAATAGATAGAACCTCTTAAAGCCTTAGTACATAGTATATACAGTGATATTACCGATTTGCTAAAATATATTCGAACCGAATTAAATATGTAAAACCTATATTAATAGGTAGATTTGCAGAACTAACTAAGAAAACTAAACCTATTAATGATTAAAGTAACAGATATAGCCAAAAAAAAGGCAATTGAATTAATGGCAGAAGAAGGGAAATCTAATGCTTTTATTCGTGTTGGTGTAGATGGTGGTGGATGCTCAGGATTGATGTATCAACTAACGTTTGACACAGTTATTAATGAAGACGATAAAGAAATTGAAGACAATGGAATTAAAGTAGTTGTTAATAAAAAAAGTGTTCTTTATCTGATCGGTACTATATTAGATTATAGTGGTGGTTTAAATGGTAAAGGATTTATTTTTAACAATCCAAATGCAGGTAGAACTTGTGGGTGTGGAGAAAGTTTTTCACTTTAAAATTAATATCTGAAAAATGGGAACATATACAGAAGACGAATTAGCAGAGGATTTAAAAAACCAAGAATATGAATTTGGTTTTACAACAGATATTGAATCTGAGAAAATTCCAAATGGATTAAATGAAGACGTTATTCGTTTAATTTCAAGTAAAAAAAACGAACCTCAATGGCTTTTAGACTACCGTTTAAATGCATTTGAAATTTGGAAAGGAATGATTGAGCCTGAATGGGCTCACGTCAAATACAAAAAACCTGAATTTCAAGACATTTCATACTTTTCTGCGCCAAAAAAGAAATACGAAAGTTGGGATGATGTTGAGCCAGAAATGAAAGAAACCATGAAAAAATTGGGGATTTCAATCGGTGAACAAAAAAAATTAACGGGAACTGAAACAGTAGTTGATTTCGTAATGGATTCAATTTCTGTAGCGACATCTTTTAATGAAAAGTTAGATGAATTAGGAATTATCTTTATGTCATTTTCTGAGGCGGTTGAACAGCACCCAGAAATGATTAAAAAATATTTAGGGTCAGTTGTGCCGTCAACAGATAATTTTTATGCAGCCTTAAATTCTGCAGTATTTTCTGATGGTTCATTTTGTTACATTCCAAAAGGCGTGAGGTGTCCAATGGAATTGTCTACTTACTTTAGAATTAACGAATCAGGAACGGGACAGTTTGAAAGAACATTACTAATCGCCGATAAAGGTAGTTACGTGTCGTACTTAGAAGGGTGTACTGCACCATCAAGAGATGAAAATCAATTACACGCTGCTGTAGTTGAGCTTGTGGTTTTAGATGATGCAGAAATTAAATATTCTACAGTTCAAAACTGGTATCCAGGTGATAAAAATGGAGTAGGTGGAATTTACAATTTTGTAACCAAAAGAGCAATTTGTGAAACTAACGCAAAAATATCTTGGACGCAAGTTGAAACTGGTTCTGCTGTAACATGGAAATACCCATCTTGTATTTTAAAAGGGGATAATTCAATTGGTGAATTTTATTCGGTTGCTGTAACTAACAATTACCAACAAGCGGATACAGGTACAAAAATGATTCATTTAGGTAAGAATACTAAAAGTACAGTTATTTCAAAAGGAATTTCTGCTGGTCATTCGCATAACACCTATAGAGGTTTAATCCAAATTAATAAAAACGCTCACAATGCACGTAATTTTACGCAATGTGATAGTTTATTAATGAGTGATACGTCTGGAGCACATACTTTCCCATACATTGAATGTCAAAACAATTCTGCAAAGCTAGAACATGAAGCGACAACTTCAAAAATTGGTGAAGATCAGATTTTCTATTGTAAACAAAGAGGGATTTCTGAAGAAAAAGCCATTAGCTTAATCGTAAATGGGTATTGTAAAGAAGTACTTAATAAACTACCAATGGAATTTGCTGTGGAAGCACAAAAATTATTAGAAATATCACTTGAAAATAGTGTAGGATAATGAACGGTGCTTTCGACAACATAGACGAAACCTCAATCATCTTTAAACAAACAAATTAAGACGAGTTTAGTAAACTAAACAAGTTGGAACATAACAAGTCTAAGTATTATAAAACTTAGCATTTAGAAAATGAGTAAAACATTATTAAACATTAAAAATCTTCACGCTCAAATTGAGGAAGATGGAAAACAAATATTAAAAGGTTTAAATTTAGAAGTAAAAGCTGGAGAAATCCATGCGATTATGGGACCAAATGGAGCTGGTAAATCAACTTTAGCTTCTGTGTTAGCAGGTAAAGACGGTTATGAAGTAACTGACGGAACTGTTGATTTTGACGGAACTGATTTATTAGATTTAGATGCTGACGAACGTGCAAAAGAAGGATTATTCTTAGCGTTTCAATACCCTGTTGAAATTCCAGGTGTTTCAAATATTAATTTTTTAAGAACAGCGCTTAACGAAATTAAGGCTTATAGAAAAGAAGATCAAATTTCGGCTAAAGAATTCATGAAAATGGTTCGAGAAAAATCTAAAATTGTTGAATTAGATGCAAAATTAGCTTCTCGTTCAGTAAATGAAGGTTTTTCAGGTGGGGAGAAAAAGAGAAACGAAATATTTCAAATGGCTATGCTAGAACCAAAATTAGCTATTTTAGATGAAACAGATTCAGGATTAGACATTGATGCATTAAGAATTGTTGCTGCTGGTGTTAATAAGTTAAAAACTGAAGACAACGCAGTAGTTTTAATTACGCATTACCAAAGATTGTTAGATTATATTATTCCAGATTTTGTACACGTTTTAGCAGATGGTAAAATTGTAAAAACTGGTGGTAAAGAATTAGCATTAGAATTAGAAGAAAAAGGTTACGATTGGTTGACTAAATAATTTGAAAAAAATGAGTGTTTTAACAAAGACAAAATTACAAGAATTTATTTCAGATTTTAAATTTGAATCTACTGTTGAGTTGCAGAAAGAAGCTTACGCTAAGTTGTCTGAAATGGAATTTCCTACAACTAGAGACGAGTATTGGAAATATACACGTTTGGGAAAAATATCAAATTCTAAATTTGATACTGCATCAACGTGTACCTTAACAGCTAAAGACATTGAACCACACTTAGTTTCAGAAAACTTTGTAGTGTTTGAAAACGGAAACTTACGTTCTGATTTATCTTACTTTGACTTAGAAGCTGTGAACGTAACAACTTTACCTGTTTCTAAAGTAGAAGCGGATTTAAAAAACATTACCATTAATCCATCTGCGGGTGAATTGATTTTTGATGAATTAAATACAGCTTTTATAGAACATGTAACAGTTGTATCTGTACCTAAAAATACAAATTGGGAACAAACGGTACAAGTTATATATGTTCAAACAGGAGAAAACAAAATGAGTAATACACGTTTGATTATTGAAGCAGCAACTTCATCTTCAGCTCATATTGTAACTTCATTTATTCGTATTAATGCCACTAATTGTTTTACGAATCATATTTCTCAAATTAATGTAGCAGACAATGCTAACTTAACAGTTGATAAGATTCAATTAGCAAATGGAATGAGTGTAAATACAGAATATGTGACACAACAAAATAACTCTACATTTAAAATTAACACAATTACGCTGAACGGTGAATTAGTTAGAAATAACTTAAACATTGAAGTAGAAGGTCAAAATTGTGATACGTTTTTAAACGGAGTTGTAATCTCTAAAGACAAACAAGTTACAGATAATCATACATTCGTAAATCACGTAGCGCCAAATTGCATGAGTGATGAAAAATATAAGTATGTTTTAGATGATAAATCTGTTGGTACGTTTAACGGAAGAGTGGTTGTAAAGCAAGATTCTCAAAAAATTAACGCCTACCAAGATAACGGTAATATATTACTGTCAGACTTTGCTAAAATCAATGCTAAGCCTGAATTAGAAATCTACGCAGATGATGTTAAGTGTTCTCACGGTTCAACAACTGGACAATTAGATGATGATGCTTTATTTTATTTACAAGCGAGAGGAATTTCTAAAGAAAAGTCAAGACATTTATTAGTACAAGCTTTTGTAAGTGAAGTACTAGCAGAAATTAAAGACGAAAAAATGAATACCATCATTTATCAAACACTAAACGAACAATTCGGGTGGGATTTGAGATAAGATAATAACACATAAATTCAAAAAGGGCTAATTTGATTAGCCCTTTTTTTGTGAGTTATAATTTATATCCTCAGTTCGATATAAGGATTCGTTAGAAAAAGTCAAATAGACTGTGAGTTTTGGTTTAATATTAAGAGAGCTATCTCGATAGCTTGATTAATATTTGGCTGAAAATCGCTGTATATT
>Ga0256824_10000099_pt1 | contig 27692 bp, 22 predicted proteins | sample CV67metaG_FD_191570 | JGI IMG/M metagenome (GOLD analysis project Ga0256824, IMG submission 191570) | Hydrothermal vent microbial communities from East Pacific Rise, Pacific Ocean - CV67 | ecosystem: Environmental > Aquatic > Marine > Hydrothermal vents | place: Pacific Ocean: East Pacific Rise...
GTATTGCATGGAGGGGGAAACACCTCGGTGAAGTCGATGGTTGATGGGGAAGAGATACTTTATGTGAAAGGTTCTGGTTGGGATTTGGTCAGTATTAAAGCTGAGGGGTTTTCACCTGTAAAAATGTTAACGCTGTTAGAGATGGCAAAGCTAGAAAGTTTGAGCGATACCAATATGGTCTCAGGTCAAAAAGAGGCGATGACCGATGCAACTGCTCCTAACCCCTCAGTAGAGGCGATACTTCATGCACTTATCCCTTTTAAAGTGGTTGACCATACCCATGCTGATGCTGTGGTGACTATTTCAAATTCAGTAAATGGTCAAGAGTATATTGCAGAGATTTTTCCTAACTTTTTGATTATCCCTTATATTATGCCAGGGTTTATTTTGGCTCATGAGATTTATAAGATGACACGTGATTTTGATTGGGATGCTTGTGAAGGGATTATTTTGCATAATCATGGGATTTTTACCTTTGATGATGATGCTAAAAGCTCTTATGATAAGATGATTGAGGCTGTGTCAAAAGCAGAAGATTTTTTGTTTGCCAATGCTGATTTGACGTTCGATAAAATCGAACCTACAGGATTTGATATTGATAAGTTAAAAGAGCTTTTGGAGAAAGAGAAGGGTTGTGAGATTTTTTTGAAAGTCAATCAAACACCTTTGGCATTGCATTATGCTTCACAAGAGAATTTATCTGGGTTTGCAACGCGTGGGGTGCTGACTCCTGAGCATATTATCCGTACCAAACATCAACCTTTGGTTCTTGAAGATGGGAAGATAGAAGAGGCTTTAGAGAATTATATGAATAGCTATAGAGCCTATTTTGATGCTTTTTCTACCGATGAGATAATGCTTAACCCTGCTCCGAATTATGCTGTGATAAAAGATTTTGGTGTGGTGATGTTTGGGAAGAGTGAGAAAGAATCGGCTATTCTTAATGATGTGATAGAACATACGATGATGGCTGTTTTACGTGCTGATAAGCTTGGTGGGTATGAGTCAATTTCTATGGCTGATAGTTTTGCTATGGAATATTGGGAATTGGAACAGGCGAAATTGAAATAATATTTTTGTGCGAATATTGGGCAGACACGGAGGTCGCCCCTACAGGTTGCTAATGTTTAACAGTTTCTAGAACAAAACCAAACCGTAGGGGCGACCTCCGTGTCTGCCCTTTGTTGGTATAAAATAAACCCCAATAAATATAAAAAAGGTGAATAAATCATGCAATACCTAATGGCAATAGACGCAGGAACAGGTTCGGTTCGTGCTGTAATTTTTGATACAGAGGGAAATCAAATCTCTGTTTCTCAACAAGAATGGACACACCTTGAAGAGGAGGGTGTCCCTAACTCTATGACCTTTGATACAGAAAAAAACTGGGGTATTACTGTTGAGTGTATCAAAGAGTCGATAGCCCTTTCAGGGGTAAGGTTAGAAGATATAGTTGCTGTCTCTGCTACTTCGATGCGTGAAGGGATTGTCCTCTATGATGCTGAGGGTAAAGAGCTTTGGGCTGTGGCAAATGTGGATGCTCGTGCTTCGGATGAGGTGAAGTTTTTAAAAGAGAATTTTGAGGGGATTGAAGAGGAGTTTTACTCTCTTTCAGGTCAAACCTTTGCTTTGGGGGCTTTGCCTCGTATATTGTGGCTGAAAAATAATAAGCCTGAAATTTATGAAAAGGTTGCCTCTATCTCGATGATAGGGGATTGGATTTTGGCAAAACTCTCTGGGGTGATTGCAACAGACCCAAGTAATGGGGGGACAACAGGGATTTTTTCACTGAAAGAGCGTTCTTGGGTGGCTGAGATGGCGACCAAAGTTGGCTTAAAAGATGATATATTTCCTCCTGTACTCGAAGTGGGTACGCTGATGGGTAATGTAACTAATGTTGAGTCAGGTCTTTGTATCTATACCAAAGTGGTGATGGGTGGAGGGGATGTTCAGCTTGGTTCAGCAGGTCTTGGTGTCGTGAAAGAGGGGCAAGTGGCTATATTGGGTGGCTCTTTTTGGCAACAAGTGGTCAATATAAAAGCAGATGTAGTACCTCCTAAAGATATGGGAATTCGTGTTAACCCTCATGTGGTAACAGGTTTGTCACAAGCCGAGGGGATTACATTTTTCTCTGGGTTAGTGATGCGTTGGTTTAGAGATGCTTTTTGTGAGATGGAAAAATTGGAAGCAAAAGAGAGAGGGATAGATGCTTATGCTGTGTTAGAAGAGAAAGCAAGTGATGTTCCTGTAGGTTCTTATGGGATACTCCCTATTTTTTCTGATGCGATGAAGTATGGAAAATGGTATCATGCCAGTCCTAGTTTTATCAATCTCTCAATTGACCCAAATATTTGTAATCGAGCCTCTATGTTTAGAAGCCTACAAGAGAATGCCTGTATTGTTTCTGCGATTAATCTAAAGAAGATTCAAGCGTTTACAAACATAGAGATAGAGGAGATAGTTTTTGCAGGTGGTGCTAGTAAAGGGGATTTATGGTCTCAAATTTTAGCAGATGTAACAGGATGTAGAGTGAAAATTCCAAAAGTTACCGAGGCTACAGCTTTGGGTGCTGCCATGGCTGCTGGTGTGGGAGTTGGTATTTATGAATCATTGGTTGAAGCCTCTGAAGCATTGGTATGTTGGGATAAAGAGTATCTTCCCAATAGTTTAAATTTTGATAAGTATAATGCTATTCAAGAAAAATGGTGTGAAGTTTATGAAAATCAATTGAGTTTGGTTGATAAAGGTTTAACTGAGTCGATGTGGAAAGCACCAGGATTATAAAAAATAGAATCGCCTCGTTCCCACTATTAGAGATTGTGAAAGAACCGTAGGGTACGGCTTTAGCCTACCGTCAAATTGAATTTTTTACATTAAAAAGGTTCAGTTTTTCATGAATTTGGTTTAATCGGTAGGCTAAAGCCATACCCTACAGCCAACATTTATAAGTTCTTGCACCGTGGGAAGGATAGGGAAAAATTGTTTAATTAAAAAAGAAGGAAGATATAAATGTATTTATTTACAAGTGAAGTAGTCGCCCCAGGGCATCCAGATAAGTGTGCTGATATTATTGCCGATACCATTGTTGACAAGTTGATTATTGGTGACTCGAAATCGAGAGTTGCATCAGAGGTATTTGTGGCAGGTAAGCATGTGATTATTGGTGGGGAAGTGACTTCACATACGAAGATGAGTCAAGAAGATTACAATCAATTGGTGAAAGATGCGTTGATTGAGATTGGTTATAATGGTAATAAAAATTTTACCCATGAAGAGTGTCTTTATCCTGAAGATGTAGAGGTTCAAGTTCTTTTGAATGAGCAATCACCAGACATCAACCAAGGGGTAGACCAAGAAGATGGAGAAACAGGGGCAGGTGACCAAGGGATTATGTTTGGTTATGCCGATTGTGAAACTGAAAATTATATGCCTTCAGCGATTACTTATGCTAGGGTATTGATGGAGAAAGTTTATGAGTATGCCAAAGCCAACCCTCATGAGTTGGGTGTGGATATTAAAACACAAGTAACTATGGACTATGGCGTAAAAGATAAGTTTGAAAGTTGTCAACCACAAAAAATTCATACCATTGTTGTTTCTGCTCCTTGTGTAGCGAGTATGAGCATTGAAACGGTACGAGAGTTGATTCAAAGGTTAATTGATGAGGCAGGATTACCAAGTGAGCTTTATAATAAAGAGGATTGTATTATTCACATCAATCCAACAGGGAAATATGTCTCCCACTCCCCTTTACATGATTCAGGTTTAACAGGTCGTAAACTTATTGTTGATAGTTTCGGAGGTTATTCACCCATAGGTGGTGGGGCTCAAAGTTCTAAAGATTATACAAAAGTCGATCGTTCAGGTCTTTATGCTGCGAGATATATTGCGAAACATATTGTGGCGAGTGGATTGGCAAAGAAATGTGTGGTTCAGATTTCATATGCCATTGGTGTGGCACGACCAACCTCTGTGGCTGTTGATACTTATGGAACAGTTGTGGATGGATTGGATGATGATAAACTCTCAACATTTGTAATGGAAAATTTTCCTTTAACTCCTAACTGGATTACAAAAAAGTTTGTTTTAGATAAACCTTCAAAAGAGACTTTTTTATATGCCGATGTGGCTGCAAGAGGTCAGGTGGGACAGAGTGACTACCCATGGGAACGGCTAGATGAAATGGGATTATTTACGTCACTTATTTAAATAACTAGGAACAATATATAATTAATTTTGTTTGGTTATAATACTTTAAATTTATAGTAAAAAGTAGACAAATGAAAAAAGTATTATTGGTTTTTGGTACTAGACCTGAGGCAATTAAAATGTCGCCTCTTGTACAAGCATTTAAAAGAGATGAAAGTTTTAATGTTAAAGTATGTGTCACAGCCCAACATCGGGAGATGTTGGATCAGGTATTGGAGTTATTTGAAATAGTTCCTGATTATGATTTAGATATTATGAAATCAGGACAAACTCTTTTTGAGATTACCTCACAAGTATTACTTAAAATGAAAGCTGTTTTGGTTGATTTTCAGCCCGATATTGTTTTTGTTCATGGTGATACAACAACGACTGCATCATCTGCACTTGCAGCATTTTATCAACAAATTAAAGTGGCACATATAGAAGCAGGACTACGTACAGGGAATATCTATTCCCCTTGGCCAGAAGAGGCGAACCGACAGCTAACTGGGGTATTAAGTAATTATCACTTTACTCCAACAGAAAAAAGTCGTGACAATCTTTTAAAAGAAAATAAAAATCCCAATGATATTATAGTAACAGGTAACACCGTTATTGATGCTCTTTACTTGGCATTGGATAAGATTAAAAATAATCTCTTATTGAAAGAGAAAATTGTAACCCTCATTGAAAGTAAAATTAATAAACAATCTTTTAATTTAGAAACCTCAAAATTTATCTTGGTGACAGGTCACAGACGTGAAAATCATGGACAAGGCTTTCTCAATATTTGTCAAGCACTAAAAAAGATAGCGTTAAAAAATCCTTCTATTTCTATTGTTTATCCTGTCCATTTGAATCCCAATGTTCAACAACCTGTTAATGAGTTTCTTTCAGATATTTCAAATATTTATCTTATTTCCCCTTTAGAGTATGATGCTTTTATCTATTTAATGGAAAAATCATATTTTATTATTACCGATAGTGGTGGGGTACAAGAGGAAGCACCTTCTCTTGGTAAACCAGTACTTGTTATGCGTGATACAACAGAGCGACCAGAAGCTGTAGATGCAGGAACTGTTAAGTTGGTGGGAACGGATAAGGAACTTATTTTTAATGAGTCACAGTTGCTTTTAGATAGTGAAGAAGCATATAATAAAATGGCAAAGGCACATAATCCTTATGGGGATGGGAAGGCTTGTCAAAAAATAGTAAATTTTTTTAAAAAGGGAAAAAAATGAAAAAAATTTGTGTCATAGGTTTAGGATACATAGGATTGCCTACAGCTGCATTGTTAGCAAATAAAGGTTATGCTGTTCATGGTGTAGATGTTATTGAGAGTACAGTTGATACAATAAATAGGGGTGAAATACATATTGTTGAGCCTGAATTAGATACCTTTGTTCAAGCTGCTGTTAAGAGTGAAAAATTAAAGGCATCAATTGTACCTGTTGAAGCAGATATTTTTATTATTGCTGTACCAACCCCTTTCCATAAAGGATTTGTTCCCAATATTGATTATGTCGTCTCGGCAACAAAAGCAATTGCTCCCTATGTTAAAAAGGGAAATATTGTTATTTTGGAGTCAACATCTCCTGTTGGAACGACTCATAAAGTAGAAGAGGTCTTATCTGAAGAGGGGGTCGATACATCTAACCTTTATATTGCACATTGTCCAGAAAGAGTACTCCCTGGACAGATTATGAGAGAATTGGTAGAAAATGACCGAATTGTAGGGGGAATCACCCTTGAAGCAACAGAACAAACAGTAGCTTTTTATAAAACATTTGTTGATGGTGAGGTATTATCAACAGATGCAAAAACAGCTGAGATGGCAAAATTAACAGAAAATTCATTTAGAGATACCAACATCGCTTTTGCAAATGAACTTTCTATTCTTTGTGATAAATTCGGTATTAATGTTTGGGAACTTATCTCTTTGACCAACCGACATCCAAGAGTTAATGTTCTTCAACCAGGAGCTGGTGTAGGTGGACATTGTATTGCTGTTGATCCATGGTTTATTGTCCATGCAGGTGGAGAAGATGCCAAAATGATACGTACAGCGAGGGAAGTAAATACCTATAAAACAGAGTGGGCGATAGAGAAAGTCAAGAATGAAGCATTGAAATTTGAAAATGAATATGGTCGTAAAGCTAAAGTAGCATGTATGGGCTTGGCATTTAAACCAAATATTGATGATTTGAGAGAATCTCCAGCACTTTATATTACACGACAATTAAGAGCTGATAATTTAGATATTTTAGCTGTTGAGCCTAATATTAAAATGTTTTCAGAGTTTGAAATTGTCGATTATAATGAGGCTATCGAAAAAGCTGATATTATTGTTTTTTTGGTGGGGCATAGGGAGTTTAGTGATTTAGAAATAGTGGATAGGAAAGTGGTTGATTTTTGTGGGGTGAGATGTGAACTTAAATAATTAAGACTATTGTCAAATAGTCTTAACTTAGGGATTTTAATGTTAATTTAGTTTAGATATAATTGATAATATTTAATTATGAAAGACTAGTATATGAAAAATTTTGCCCTAATCGGAGCAGCTGGATACATAGCTCCGAGACACATGAAAGCGATAAAAGAGACCAATAATAACTTAGTAGCAGCCCTTGACCCTTATGATGGAATAGGGATTATGGACAGTAACTTTCCTCAAGCTGACTTCTTTACAGAGTTTGAACGTTTTGATAGATTTGTTGACAAATGGAGACGAGATACAGGACGAAAAATTGACTATGTCTCTATCTGCTCACCCAACTACCTACATGATTCACATATTCGTTTTGCTCTGAAGAGTGGAGCAGATGCGATATGTGAAAAACCATTGGTGCTTAACCCTTGGAATATTGACCAACTCAAAATCATAGAGAAAGAGACAGGTCAAAAAGTTTACAATATTCTACAACTTCGATTACATCCTTCAATTATAGCTCTTAAAGAGAGAGTCTCTAAAGAGTTGGCAGAGAATCCAAATAAAATTTATGATATTGATTTAACTTACTTAACGAGTCGGGGAAAATGGTATTTCATCTCATGGAAAGGTGATGAAGATAAGTCAGGTGGGATTGCCTCAAATATTGGGGTACACTTCTACGATATGTTGACATGGATATTTGGAGAGGTTGAAGAGAACGTGGTTCATCTGAAAACTGCTGATTGTAATGCAGGGTCATTCAAGCTCAAAAATGCCAATGTACGTTGGTTTCTATCGGTCAATTATGACTATATTCCAAAAGAGGTACAAGATGCAGGGCAACGAACTTATCGAAGTATTACTGTTGATGGTGATGAGATAGAGTTCAGTGGTGGGTTTACTGACCTCCATACAAGGAGTTATGAAGAGATACTTAAAGGGAATGGATTTGGACTTGATGAGGCGTATGGCTCTATCTCAATTGTCTCAACCATTAGAAATCTTGATGCGATTGGATTAGAGGGGAACTATCACCCATTTTGTGAAAAGGTTATTGGTTAATGCAATCCTATTTTTCTCATGAGACAGCCATTGTTGATGATAATGTCATTATCGGAAAGGGGACAAAAATATGGCACTTCTCTCACATCTTATCAGGTACAACCATTGGTGAAAATTGCTCTTTTGGTCAAAACTGTGTGGTTGGTGGCAATGTAACGGTGGGGAGTGGTGTCAAAGTACAGAACAATGTCTCTATCTATGAGGGGGTAGAAGTTGAAGATGATGTCTTTTTAGGTCCATCGATGGTCTTTACCAATGTGATTAACCCTAGAGCTTTTATTCAACGAAAAGAGGAGTTCAAAAAAACGCTTCTAAAAAAAGGTTCATCGGTTGGGGCAAATGCTACCATCATCTGTGGAGTAATCATTGGAGAGTATGCCTTGATAGGTAGTGGAGCAGTTATTAAGCGAGATGTTAAACCTTATGCTTTAATGGTGGGTGTTCCTGCCAAACAGATAGGTTGGGTTGGAGTTAGTGGTAATACGCTCAATTTTATAGAGAACCAAGCAGAAGATGAGTTTGCAACTTATCAACTCGTAGATGAAGAGTTAAAGGTAATAAAAAAATGAAGATAGATTTTGCAAAACTACAATATCAGTATCAACTCTATAAGGGTGAGATTGATGAAGCGATTCATAATGTACTCGATAAATCAAACTACATTATGGGAAATGAAGTGACTGATTTAGAGGAGAATCTACAGACTTTTACAGGAGCAAAACACGCCATAACTTGTTCAAGTGGAACAGATGCTCTACTTTTGGCGATGATGGCTCTTGATATTGAGCCTGATGATGAAATTATTACCACTCCGTTTACTTTTATAGCGACTGCCGAGACAATAGCCTTTCTAAAGGCTAAACCTGTTTTTGTTGATATAGATGAGAAAACTTATAATCTTGACCCAACCAAAATAGAGGCAAAGATTACGGAGAAAACAAAAGCAATTATGCCCGTAAGTCTCTATGGACAACCTGCCAATATGGAAGCGATTCAAGCGATAGCCGATAAGCATAACCTAAACGTAATTGTTGATGGGGCACAGAGTTTTGGAAGTACCTTTAATAATAAAACGGATTCTAATTTAGGTGACATATCGACCACAAGTTTCTTCCCTGCTAAACCTCTAGGCTGTTTTGGAGATGGTGGGGCTGTTTTTACTAATGATGATAAGTTAGCTGAGAAGATGAAGTCACTTAGAGTGCATGGTCAATCAAAACGTTACCACCATCAGTACATCGGCATGGGGGGACGAATGGACACCATTCAATGTGCCATTGTAGATGTGAAATTGAAATATTATGCAAAAGATTTGGCTCTGCGTCAAGAGGTGGCTTTTAAATATGATAAGCTACTTGGAAACGGAGGCTTCAGCCCCGAACAACTCCCTTTTATTGATAAACAAGCCACTTCAGCCTTTGCTCAATATAGCATTAGAGTCCAAAATAGAGATACAGTTCAAGCCAAACTGAAAGAGCAGGGTGTTCCTACAGCTGTTCACTACCCTATGCCTCTACATCTTCAAGAGTGTTTTGAATATCTTGGGTACAAAAAGGGAGATTTTCCTATTGCCGAGATGATTTCTGATGAGATTATGAGTCTGCCTATGAACCCCTATTTGAGTGATGATGAAATATCTTATATTTGTAACGCTTTTTAGTCTATCTCTTTGGCTATAGAAATCAAATGTTACAGGTTGGATGATGAGTGAAAAATTTGATGGAATTCGAGCCTATTTGGATGGTACAAACTTCATCCGTAGAGAAGGTAATAGATAAACATCATCTTCAACAGTTTTTGAGAGATATTGAATCAAAAGGGGGAGAAGGTGTTGTTGTTCGTGACCCAAAGGTTCTTTATATTGACAAAAGAAGCTCTAAAGCTCTAAAAGTGAAAACTTTTTTAGATAAAGAGTGTAAAATAGTGGCTTATAATGAGGGTAGAGGTAGATACCAAGGAGTTTTGGGTTCACTTACTTGTTAATTAGATAACAATGTAACCTTTTAAGATAGGAAGTGGTTTTTCAATGCAAGAGCGAAGATGCCCACCTGCTATTGGAAGTTTGATTCCCTTCAAATATAAAGAGATGACCAAGTATGGGAAACCTAGATTTCCTGTTTTTTTGAGGATAAGAAGTGTTCGCTAAGTTAAAACCAAAATCAGAGTTTAGTCGTAATGTTCTCACCCTTATGACAGGTACAACCATTGCACAGGCGATTCCTATAGCTATTAGTCCTATTCTGACACGTATCTATACACCTGAAGATTTTGGTGTTTTTGCTCTCTATATGAGTGTGGCTTCGATTCTCTCTGTCATGGCAACAGGACGTTATGAGTTGGCGATAATGCTTCCCAAAAAAGATGAAGATGCTATAAATATTGTAGCTCTTTCGTTAATTATCTCTTTTTTGGTAAGTTTTATTGCTCTTTCAATAGTCTTTTTTTTTAATGCTTCTATTACTACTCTATTGGGTAACCCTGAAATCTCCTCTTGGCTCTATTTTATCCCTTTGAGTGTTCTGCTCACAGGTATCTATCAGAGTTTTAACTACTGGAGTAATAGGAAGAAGCAGTATAAGAGATTGGCTACAAGTAGGGTTGTTCAGAGTGGAACGACAGCCTCTTCTAATTTGGCTATGGGCTTTAGTGGCTTCGGGAGTGGAGGGTTGATAGGGAGTAGCCTTTTGGGACAAGGGGTGGCTACCTTTGTATTGGGTAGGATAATTTTTAAAGAGGATAGAAATCGTTTTGGAAATATTAAGAGATTGAAAATATTTGCTTTGGGGAGGAGGTATATATCATTTTTAACTGTTAATTTACCTCATACCTTTTTAAATGTATTGTCATCAAATTTTCCCGTACTTTTGATAAGTTATTTTTTTGGAAATTTGGTAACAGGATTTTACTCAATATCCAACAGAGTTATAGTCGCTCCGATAGGGATTATAACAAACTCATATGGACAAGTTTTTCTACAACATATATCATCTTCTACTGTTTCTCAAAAAGAGAAAGAGTTTTTCTTTACAAAAACAGTATATAGAATATTGGGATACTCTTTCGTACCATTTCTACTATTATTCTTTTTTTTACCACAACTGTTTCAAACTATTTTTGGTGAAAATTGGATAGAAGCAGGTATTTATGGTCAAATTTTGATACCTATGCTCTATTTTAGATTTGTAGGCTCTATTGTCTCTTCTGTAACGGTTGTTTATAATCAGCAACAAAAAGCGTTAAAAATAGAAATTATCAATACTTTACTTCGTATATTTGCATTGATTATTGGTGGTATAGAAGCAGATATTATTTTAGGTTTGATACTATTTTCGCTATTTAGTATTTTTGTGACAATATATAGATTGTTTTGGTATTTTGAAGTTGTAAAAGGAGAGCATTGTGGATATTAGTATATTTGGAAAGTCAGTTAAACTAAACGTAGAGCAAGAAGTTTTATCTAAAGTTCTAGAGATTGAGTTAGATGGATATAGGGTAAAAGAAGAGAACTTTACTAGCGATATAGAGATAAATTTTGTTCCTAAAATAGAGTTACCAAAAGAGTATTCACATACTCCTTCAACTCATTTTACATTTATTGATGGTTTTTTAATTGATTATGGAAATGTAAAAATAAAGTTTACACAGAGAGATATATTATATATAGATATTGAGTATGCTCTTAAAAATAGTATGATTAATCAGTTTAGGGCAATTGATTTTAGAAGTAAAGTTGACAATATTGGTTTGGTTTTACATGAATTGGTTTTTGTTCCCATGATGTTCTTTTATGATGAAAATGCGTTAATACATGCTTCTAGTATGAAGAGTAGAGATGGTTTTGTTTTAATGTTTGGAGGGACGGGTGGTGTTGGAAAAACATCACTAGAGCTACTGCTATGTAGAGAATTAGATTATAGTTTTATCTCTGATGATATAGCAATTATAGATAAAAAATCATATATATATCCAAATTTATCTTATCCCAAAATATATGCTTATAATATTGTTGGTAATAGAACTTTTGAAAATACTCTTTTTGAAAATAGAAGTTTTATGGATAAGTTTCAATGGAGACTATTTAGAAAAATAAAAGGGGATAGTCGAGTGCGAAGGTCGATTTCTCCTTTTAAAATTTTTGGTTCTGTAGAGACTAAATCAAATGGTATAGATATATATTATATTTTATCAAAAACGGATAGTGTAGATGAGATAGAGTTTGAGGAGATAGATTATAAAATGGCATCTCAAATGACATTGGATATTATGAAAAATGAGTATAGTTCAGTATTACAACATATTGTTTGGCACGAGTATAACGCTAAACTTATCTCTATAGAACCAATAATTACAACAGAAGAGATATATAAAAATTGGTTAAGTTGTTATGAGAATGTATTGAGAGAAAAAAAATCTATTGTGGTTAAGATTCCTGACAATATTGAACATCATGATTTTTTAAATCAGATGAAAAAGAAGCTAGAGAGAGTAAATGATTAAAAGAGTTATACTGTTAACCTCTTCTTTCCCCTATGGTCAAGGAGAACAATTTTTAGAGACAGAAATGAAGTACTATAATAATATAGATTTAACCATTCTCCCAAAAATAAAAAGTGAAAAAGTAAGGGCTATCTCTACAGAGATAAAAGTTGATGATTTTATTGCAAATCACTCTTTTAAATCTTCTAAATTCATCTATCTATTTAAAAGTTTAGGAGATAAAACATTTTATAAGGAGTTGTCTCTCTCTAATTTTTTTAATATAAAAAAAATAAAATTTTTTTTTAGTTCAATCTATCTTTATGAGATGTATTATGAGTTATTTACGGAGTATTTTTCACAATTAGAGGATATAGAGAATGTCGTTATCTATACCTATTGGCATGATGAAGCAACCTATGCACTACAGAGTTTAAAGCAAAAATATAACTATAAGATTGTTAGTCGTATACATAGGGGAGATTTATATCAAGAGGAGAAATCTTTTTCATATATGCCATTAAAAAAACAATTTACAGATAATCTTGATGCCTTATATACCATTACAGAGAGTGCCAATAGTTATTTAGAAAAAACTTATGGATTTAAAAAGAGAGTATTAAAAGTTTCTAGGTTGGGTGTTGAAGATAGAAAGATTGTCTCTAAAAAAAGTTCAAATAGCTCTCTCTATATTCTCTCTTGCTCCTTTTTAACAGAGGTAAAGCAGGTAGATAAATTGATAGTTAGTATTAAAAAGTTGAGTCAAAAGAATAGAAGATTAAAGATAGTATGGAGACATATTGGAGATGGTGTTTTACTTAATAAGTTAAGTGCATTGGCAAAGAGAGAATTTGAGGGGATAGATAATATTGAATATGAATTTCTAGGGAGTTATGAGAATTGGGAAGTTTATGAATATTATAAAAACAATCCAATAGATGTGTTTGTAAATACAAGTTTATCAGAAGGTGTTCCTGTCTCTATTATGGAGGCAATGAGTTGTCATATCCCTATTATTGCTCCTAATGTAGGAGGTGTATCAGATATGGTTGTTAACGAATATAATGGTTATCTATTGAGCAAGGAGTGCCAAGTTCAAGAGATTGTAGATGCATTAAGTCGTAGTGATTTTTTTAAACAAGATAAGATTCGGAAAAACTCTTACAATCTTTTTTTAGAAAAGTATAATGCAGAGAAAAATTATAAAATTTTTGTAGAAGATATAGTAATATAATGGAGAAATAGAACAATGAAAGTTTTACATTTAACACATACAGATATAAGTTCTGATTCAAGAATTTTAAAAGAGATGCAGACCATTGCAAATGCCAGTAATCAATATCAAGTTTATGGTATTGGCGTTAGTTTGGATGAAGGTTCTGCCAATGCAAATGATATAGATAAATTACATATTGACTCAATATCTCTACGAACAAGAAGATGGAGATTTTTACCAAAGGTACTACGACACAGTAGTTCATTGGTTGAATTGACATTTAAAATGGTTAAGAGAGCTGTAAAAGTAAAACCTAACGTTATTCACTGTAATGATACCTTGGTTCTACCTCTAGGTATGATAGTCAAGTTTTTTACAGGTGCAAAGTTAATTTATGATGCTCATGAGTTGGAGTCGGATAAAAATGGATTGACCAAGACATTAGGAAAGATGACATTGGCTGTTGAAAAGCTACTATGGAGATATGTAGATGCACTTATTGTCGTAAGTCCATCTATAGACAAATGGTATCAAAAGAATATAGGAGAGAAGTATTCTGAAGTCATTTTAAACTCACCCATCTTAGAAAAAGGTGTTTCAAGTTTTGATAAAGAGTATCTGCGAAATAAATTTTCTATTCCAAAAGAGTCAAAGATATTTATCTATATAGGTATATTGGGAAGAGGTCGAGGTATTGAGTTAATTAGTAAAGTTTTTAAAGAACATAAATTGAAATCGAGTTTACTCTTTTTAGGATATGGGGAGTTATCTAGTGAGTTGAAAAAGCTCTCCGAAGAGTATGAAAATATTTATCTGCATGATGCAGTTTCTCATGATAAGGTTGTCTCAGTTGCACAGAGTGCAGATGTTGGATTGTGTCTTATAGAGAATGTCTCATTAAGTGACTACTACTGTCTACCAAACAAACTGTTTGAGTATAGTTTTGCAGAGATACCTATTTTAGCCTCTAATTTTCCAGATATTACAGAGGTAATCAAAGAGTACAATCTAGGTAAATCAACCGATTTAGATGAGCAGAGTATCTACATGGCAATAAAAGAGCTTGAAGAGAGAGAAGCGTTACCGATAATAAATAGCGAAGAGCTTTATGAGTTGAGTTGGGGTACTCAAGAGAATAAATTGATAAAACTATATGATAGAGTTATAAAAGGAGAGAGTTAATATGTGTGGGATTTTTGGACAAATTGCAAAAGAGAGAGTTAATAAAAATAAGTTAAATAAGCTAGTTAAACACTCTGAACAGAGAGGTGTAGACTCAAGTGGATTGGTGCAGTTTAAAGTAGATAGATATGAGATAGATAGAGCCGATTTTAATATAGAAAAATTACTTCATAAAGTAGAACCGTATCAATCAAATATAGTTTTAGGGCATAGTCGGCTTATTACTAATGGTTTAGGAGACAATCAACCTGTAATAAGAGAGAATATCTGTGCCATTCATAATGGTATTGTTGTTAATGAAAAAGAGGTTTGGGAGAGTATTTCAGTTGAACGAAAGTTAAAAATTGACTCAGAAGTAATTGTTGCTATAGCCGTAGAACATCTACAGAATGGAGGAGAGATAGAAGATATACCTAAAAGGGTTCTATCTTTATGTAGAGGTGTTGTTGCGTGTGCTTTAGTGATACCTAGTCATGGTAAATTGATACTCTTTTCAAATAATGGAAGTCTCTATGTTGGAAAAGTTGGGAAGGATGTTTATTTTGCATCAGAGAATTATGCCTTAACTCAAATAGGTTGTGAAAATATAGAACAGATTAAAGAAGAGGCACATTTTTTAGATATTCCACTGTCTGAAAATAGTTTCATAGTTAAAGATATATCAACTAGAGAAGAAAATTTAATTCCAGAGTTTAGTTTCAACAAGAATCAAGAGAAAATGTTGGAGTATAAAGAGAAACTTAATCTTAAAAAATGTACAAAATGTATTTTGCCAGAGACGATGCCCTATATAAAATTTGATAAAGATGGGGTCTGTAACTATTGTCATAATTATAAAATTAGAAACAGACCCAAACCTAAGGAAGAGTTACTTAAATTGGTTGAACCTTATCGAAGAGCAGGAAAAGAGCTTGATTGTATTGTCCCTTTTTCTGGAGGACGTGATAGTTGCTATGGCTTACATCTAATTATGAAAGAGTTAGAGATGAAACCTGTAACCTATACCTATGATTGGGGGATGGTTACAGATTTGGGTCGTAGAAATATTAGTCAGATGTGTGGAGATATGGGTGTAGAAAATATCATTGTAGCAGCTGATATTTCTAAAAAAAGAGAAAATATTAAGATGAACTTAGAAGCTTGGCTAAAATCACCTCATCTAGGGATGATGGCGATGTTGACAGCAGGGGACAAACACTTTTTTAGACATGTTGAAAGTATAAAGAGACAGACTGGGATTAAGTTAAATCTTTGGGGTGTCAATCCACTAGAACAGACCCATTTTAAAACTGGTTTTTTAGGAATCCCTCCAGATTTTGAGGAAGATAAAGTATATACGAATGGTGCTATGAAGCAGTTAAGGTATCACTCTAAGAGATTTAAAGCGATGGCAGAGAGTCCAGGATATTTTAACCGTTCACTCTTTGATACACTTTCAGGTGAGTACTATAGAAGTTTTACAAAAAAAGAGGACTACTATCACATATTTGATTACTGGGCATGGGATGAAAAAACGGTCAATGATACTTTGATAAATCAATATGATTGGGAGACAGCCATTGATACGAGTACCACTTGGAGAATTGGAGATGGTACGGCAGGGTTCTATAACTATGTCTACTATACGGTAGCAGGGTTTACGGAACATGATACTTTTAGAAGTAATCAAATTAGAGAAGGTCAATTAAGTAGAGAAGAGGCTCTGAAATTGGTTGCAGATGAAAATAGACCAAGGTATCAAAATATAAGATGGTATCTTGACACTTTAGGATTGGATTTTGAAGAGGTCATTAAAGTAGTTAACTCTATACCTAAGCTCTATAGAGATAAATCTTAGGAAGTAGTATGTACTTAGCTGAACAGTTCTACCAAAAAATTTTAAACAAAGAGCCACCCTATTATGCCAAATACTCTTTAGGTCTGATTTTATGGAAACCGATACGAAAATATCTCAATGTGGTGCTTATTCCTAATGTTCCATTTACCAATCTTAGAGTGGCACTCTATAGATTAATAGGGTTCAATATAGGCAAAGATGTCTTTATAGGGATGAAGTGCTACTTGGATGATATGGCGATGGATAAGATAACCATCGAAGATGGGGTAACCATCTCTTATGGGTGCTACTTTGCATCTCATGGAAAAGGGCAGGGGCATACTTCTCTCGTTATTAAAAAGGGGGCTTACATCGGTATGCGTTGTAATATATTGTCAGGAAAAGAAGGTATTGTGATTGGTGAAAAAGCAGTTGTGGGAGCAGGGAGTTTGGTTAATAAAAGTATTCCTAGTGGGGCTGTTGCTATGGGTGTTCCTGTTCAAATAAAGGAGAATCATGAGTAATATATCAATTATTGTCCCTTGTCTCAATGAAGAGAGATATATAAAAAATTGTATAGAGTCTATTATTAACTCAAATATAGATGATTTTGAGCTTATTTTGGTCGATGGTGGAAGCCAAGATAAAACTCTAGGGATTATAGAGGAGTATCAAAAGAGATACTCTTTGATAAAACTGCTTCATAATCCTAAAAAGTTTACGCCCATTAGTATGAATATTGGCATAGAGGCTTCGCAGGGGGAGTATATCTTTATTATCTCTGCCCATGCAGAGTATCAGAGTGACTATTTTACTACATTAGTTGAGGAGATTCAACGGTTAGATGCCAACTGTGTAGGGGGAGTATTAAATACTGAGGTTAAAAACAGTAACTTAAAATCGAACTCAATCAGAGAGATATTGACCCATCGGTTTGGTGTCGGTAATGCAGATTTTAGAACAGGTGGAACAGAAGTAAAAGAGGTCGATACGGTTGCTTTTGGATGTTATACAAAAGAGACCTTTGATAAGTTTGGTCTCTACGATGAGAAGCTAATTCGCAATCAAGATATAGAGCTCAATAAGCGTATCATCAATGGTGGAGGTAAAATTTACCTCATCCCCAGTGTCAATGCAACCTACTATGCACGAGAAAATTTTATAGATTTGGCTAAAAATAACTTCTCCAATGGGAAATGGAATATATTGACAGCGTATTATACTAAAACGTTTAATTCTTTGAGTTTACGACACTTTATCCCTCTAATATTTGTCTTGTCTCTTGTTCTTCCTCTCGTTTTATCTTTGTTTAATATAAACTTTTTATGGATAGCCCTTTTATCATTGGGTAGTTATTTATCATTGGTTATAATGTCAAGCTTAAAATCAAAAGACAGTAGCTTTTTTTATTTGGTAGTTAGTTTCTTAACACTTCATCTCTCTTATGGATTAGGTTCTTTGATAGGAATTTTTTCTGTGATTATAAAGTATATAAAAAGGTCATAAATGAATAAAAATAAATTTAATTTGGGTCAAGTTACAACCAGTCAAATGTTAGGGTTAATGCTTATAGCTTATCTCTTTTCATTTGCTATTCGTATGATATGGGTTTGGCAGTTTCAAGACAATCCAAACTTCTATTGGAACAATGAGCTAATGATTAATACTAATGATGGATATTTCTTTGCATCAGGAGTTCAACAAGCATTAGAGGGATTACATATTGAAAATCCTCGTGTATTTAGTTTGTGGGACTATGGAGTTATTTTCTTTACGACATTATTGGTAAAATTTACCCCTATGTCACTTGAGACAGCTATCTTATATATGCCATCTATTGTATCTTCATTGGTTGTTATCCCCATGATTTTGATAGCACGACTATATAAACAAACTTTATGGGGATTTTTCGCTGCGTTATTAGGAAGTATCGCTTGGAGTTACTATAATCGAACCATGACAGGATATTATGACACGGATATGTTCTCTGCTATGGCCCCGATGTTTATTCTCTTTTTTCTTATAAAAAGTACAATTGACTTAAATCTAAAAACAGCACTATATGCAGGTATTACGATTATTATTTACCCATTTTTATATGATCAAGGTCTCTCTATAGTTTATGCTATAGGGATTATCTATGCAATTTATATGTTGTGGTTTCACAGAGATGAAAATGTTGCTTATGCTTCATTAATTCTTATTTTTATTGCTTTGATGCCTATAGGTTTTGATAAGCCTTTAACATATATTGTTCATTTTGCTCTTTTGATGGGTATCTATTTTCTTTTGAAGATGAAATACCTTAAAGAGAAAAGCTTATTAATGATTACTGCTTTGGTAACTTTTATTCTTTTTTTACTTTTAGGTAATGTCTTTGGTCTGATTTTTGGAAAAATAATGGGATATATTGCTACAGGAACACAAGAGGAGGGTTTACATTTTTATTCAGTTGTACAAACAGTAAGAGAGGCAGGTAAGATTCCTTTTGAGACATTTGCTAATCGTACATCTGGTTCTATTGTTGGTGTTATTGTGGCTCTTCTTGGTTATGTTGTATTAGTATTTAGACGACCAGTTTTTATCTTGGCACTTCCTCTTATTGGGATTGGTGTGTTCTCGTTATGGGGTGGGCTTAGATTTACTGTCTATGCTGTACCTATTGCTGCAATGAGTGCAGTTTATTTATTTTTTGTACTTTCTGAATATATTAATGATATAAGAGCAAAATATGCATTTATAATAGTTGCTACAGCATTAATGATTTATCCAAATATTAAACATATTTTAGGATATAAAGTTCCAACTGTGATGAATCAAGCAGAAGTGAAAGATTTGGTAGAACTTGATAGAATTTCAGATGATGAAGATTATACATTAACTTGGTGGGATTATGGTTATCCTATTTGGTACTATTCAGATACATCAACTTTAATTGATGGAGGAAAGCACAATAATGATAACTTTATTATCTCTAAAATAATGTTCTCTAGCTCTCCTCAACAAGTGGTAAATTTAAGCCGTTTGGCTGTTGAAACTTATGTTGATTCTAATTACTCTATTGTTGCCAATACAATTTTTAGTACAAAAGAAAACCCAAATAAATTACTTAATGCATTAAAAACATCAGACTATAAACTACCAGAAAAAACAAGAGATGTTTTTCTCTATATGCCTTATAAAATGATGCGTATTTTCCCTACAGTGGGTGTTTTTGGAAACCTTGATTTAAAAACGGGAAGAAAAAAACGAAACATTATGTTTTATCCAACACGTATTTTACAAGAGAATAATGGTTTAATTCGTCTCGCAAATGGGATTGTTATCAATACATTAAGAGGTGAAATAGCATTGGGTCGGAAAAACTTTAAAATACAAAGATTTGATACAGCTACAATGATTGCTAATTCTAAAACCGAAGTTCAATCTCAACTGATGCATATGGATGGTGAAGTGTGTGTGGTGTATCTGAATAGCTATAAACAAATAATTGTTATGGATAGAGAAACGTATAATTCGGCATATGTTCAAATGTTTATGTTAGGAAAATATGATAAAAATTTATTTGAGTTAGTGGTCTCTTCACTTTATACTAAAATATATAAAATTAAGAAGTAAACGGATGAACTTTTGGGGAAGAGTGATAAAGAGAACTTTTGATATTTTATTTTCTCTCATAGGTATTTTTTTGACATGGTGGATGATGTTAGTTGCTATAATAATTTCATCTATCGAAACTAAGAGTTTTGGTGTTTTTATTCAAAAACGGGTAGGAAAAGATGCTAAACTTTTCAATGTTTTTAAAATTAAGACGATGAGAGTAGTAGAGGATATAGATACAACCATCACCACTTCAAACGATATGCGTATTACAAAAAGTGGTAAATTTTTTAGAGATACAAAAATAGATGAATTACCACAGCTTTTTAATGTACTTTTGGGAACAATGAGTTTTGTAGGACCCCGACCCGATGTAGAAGGTTATGCTGATAAGCTTGAAGGGGAAGATAGAGTTCTTTTAAGTGTTCGACCAGGAATAACAGGTCCTGCTTCGCTTAAGTATAAAAATGAAGAGGAGATTTTAGCCAAACAATCTAATCCAAAAGAGTATAATGATAAGGTTATATGGATAGATAAAGTGGCTATAAATTTGAGATATATCAAAGAGTGGTCTTTAAAGAAAGATTTTTACTATATTATAAAAACAGTAACAGGATAGAAGATGGAACGACTTTTTCTCTCTCCTCCACATATGAGTGGAAAAGAGCAACAGTATATAGCTGAGGTATTTGAAAGTAACTATATTGCACCTTTAGGTGCATTTGTCAACCGATTTGAAGCATCTATTAAAGCTTATACTGGGGCTAAAAATGCTTTGGCTTTATCTTCTGCTACAGCAGGATTACATTTGGCTCTTAGGGTTTTAGGGGTGGGTAAAGGTGATATCGTTTTGGCTTCCACTTTTACTTTTATTGGTTCGGTTTCTGCTATTTTATATCAAGGAGCAGAGCCTGTATTTATTGATAGTGATGAGAGTTGGAATTTGTCTCCCAAACTATTAAGAGAAGCGATTGAATCGTTAGAAACTAAGCCAAAGGCACTTATTTTAACACATCTTTATGGACAGGTATCAAAACTAGATGAGATTGTGGCTATTTGTAAAGAGAATAACATATATTTAATAGAAGACAGTGCAGAGTCTTTGGGTGCGAGTTATAACAATCAGCAGAGTGGAACGTTTGGGGACTTGGGTGTCTATAGTTTCAATGGCAATAAGATATTGACCACTTCTGGTGGGGGTATGTTGGTTTCTGATAATGAAGAGTGGATTGAAAAAGCCAAATTTTTATCGACACAAGCAAAAGAGGATTTTTTACATTATGAGCATAAAGAGTATGGTTATAACTATAGAATGAGTAATGTGCTTTCAGCCATTGGTGTGGCACAAATGGAAGTATTAGATAAACGTGTGAATCAGAAGCGAGAGGTTTTTAACTTTTATAAAGAGCAACTTTCTGATATAGAAGAGATATCGTTTATGCCTGAAATAGAGGGGAGTCGAGGGAATAGATGGTTAAGTACCATTTTGTTTGAGAGAACAGATCCTTTAGTAGTAGTTAAAGCATTAGAAGAGGTAAATGCAGAGAGTCGCCCCCTCTGGAAACCTATGCATCTTCAAGAATTGTTTAAAGAGAGTAGAGCTTTTCTTGATGGAACAAGTGAAATATTTTATAAAAAAGGTTTATGTCTCCCCTCTCCTACATCCGTTTCAAAAGGGGAACTTATGAGAGTTGTATCGGTAATTAAAAGTATATGTCAGTAAAACAGTTTTTTCACCCTACACATATAAAACGTACCATATTTTTTACAATTTTTGATGTATGGATTTCTATTGCGACTATAGCTCTTGCTTATTTGTTACGATTTAACTTTGAAATACCTATGGAATTTTTTTCTGGTATGTTTAGCATGATATGGATTTTAATACCTCTTAAAATTTCAAGTTTATTCCTTTTTAAAATCTATTTTATCGCTTGGAGATATTTTGGTTTGCTAGAGTATCAACGTATTATGAGTGCACACTTATTAAGTTATACATTTTTTATAGTTTTACTCTTGTTGTTTTTTGATTTTTTTTCCCCTTTTCCACGCTCTGTCATTATTATAGACCTTTTTTTGTCACTTTTTTTCATAAGTTTACTACGTATTACCAAGCGTTTATATTTGGAAAATACAAAGTATACACATAAAAAAAGAATGTTGATTGTTGGTGCAAATGATGCAACAATACATATTATTAAAAGTACACTACAGGGTGAGATAGACGCTACCCCTCTTGCCATCGTTTCTAACGATAAACATACCATTGGTACATACTTTTCAAATGTTAAAGTTGATAATTGTTTAGAGATTAAAAGAGTGGTAGAAGAGGAAAAAATTAATATGGTGGTGATTACTGAAAAGCTTAAACAAAGAGAGCTGGATAATCTATTTACCCAATTAAATAAACTTGGGATTGATGAGATTAAAATAGCCCAAATTTTTCAAGACAATAAAACGGCTTTAGCAGATATTTCAATAGAAGATTTATTGGCTAGAAAACCACAAGATTTAGATATGTTAAGTATTGCCAATTTTATAGCAGATAAAGTAGTTATGATAACAGGGGCAGGGGGAAGCATAGGGAGTGAACTTTCTCGTCAGGTTGAAAGTTTTGGTGCAAAACAGATAATATTGGTGGACAACAGTGAGTTTAATCTTTATGCCATTAATGAGGTAATCTCTAAAGTAGACTATGTGGCTGTGATGCAAAATGTTAAAGAGAGAGAGCTTTTAAGAAAAACGTTTATAAAGTATAGACCTGAGATTGTGATTCATGCAGCAGCTTATAAACATGTGCCATTGTGTGAAGAAAATATTGAAGAAGCGATAAATAATAATGTGTTTGGTACAAAGAATGTGATTGATTTGTCTATTGAATATGGTGTTAAAAAAGTGGTTTTAATCTCAACGGATAAAGCTGTGCGTCCAACCAATGTGATGGGAACAACCAAAAGGGTTTGTGAACTTTATGCTCATGCTGTCCCCTCTAAAGAAACAGAGATTGTAGCTGTTCGTTTTGGAAATGTATTGGGAAGTTCTGGTTCGGTTATCCCTAAGTTTACATCACAGATAGAAAAAGGTGAGAATATTACAGTCACTCATCCCGAAATAACCCGTTATTTTATGATGATACCCGAAGCGTGTCAGTTGGTGCTTCAAGCAGCTTCTATTGCTAAAGGTGGTGAATTGTTTATCTTGGACATGGGTGAGCCGATAAAGATTGTGGATTTGGCAAAAAAAATGATAGAACTTTCTGGTCGAGATGATATCCAAATAAAATTCACAGGTCTCCGTCCAGGGGAAAAATTATATGAAGAGTTACTGATAGAAGAAAGTGATTTAAAAACCCAATATAGTTCAATTATGGTGTCTAAGAATCCTTCAGTTGATTATCAGGAGTTGTTAAAAAAAATAGAGAAACTTCAAGAAGAGAAGCTTGATAAATTGGATGTTTTAAAAGAGATTGTTCCTGAATTTAATCATCAAAAAAATTAAAAAAGGATGATTGTGAATATTGATGAGATGGCAAAAGAGGTTTTCTTAATAGAGGCAAAAGAGATTAAAAATTTGGCTTCTAATCTAACTTTAGATTTTGAAAATACAGTTAAAGATATATTAAAATGTCAAGGAAAACTTATTGTCTCTGGGATGGGAAAATCAGGAATCATTGGTAAAAAAATTGCAGCGACATTAGCAAGTACAGGGACACCCAGTTTTTTTTTACATCCAGGGGAAGCCTATCATGGTGACTTAGGGATGGTAGAAAAAAATGATATGATTTTGTTGATTTCTAATTCAGGAGAAACAGATGAAGTTTTAAAACTTATCCCTTTTTTAAAAGTTCAAAAAAATATTATTATTGGGATGAGTGGTAATCCATATTCAACTTTGGCTAAAAATTCCACCTATCATCTGAATATCTCTGTAGAAAAAGAGGCTTGTCCTTTACAGTTAGCTCCCACCTCTTCCACTACAGCAACCCTAGTAATGGGTGATGCCTTAGCCGTCACATTGATGAAACAGCGAGATTTTAAAGAGAGTGACTTTGCTCAATTTCACCCAGGGGGGAGCTTAGGAAGACGGCTTTTAACAGGAGTGGAAGATGTGATGAAAAAAGACAACTTACCCTTAGTGTCTCTTGATACACCCATTAAAGAACTGATACAAGTGATTTCTAGTGGACGTTTAGGTTTGGCTATTGTTTTAGTTGGAAACAGTATAGAAGGGGTGGTAACCGATGGAGATATAAGACGTGCTATGGAGAGCAATGAAGAGAATTTTTTTCTTTTAACTGCGTCGGAATTGATGTCTAAAAATCCTAAGAAGATTGATGTAAATAAAAAATTGACTTCTGCTCAATACTTAATGACAAAATTTAAAGTAAATTCATTATTGGTCATTAGAAAAGAAAACTTAGTGGGTGTCGTACAGATATATGATTTAGCGATTTAGCATTAAAATAATCTTAATAAATATAATTTAAGGATTAATATTAATTCTCCTTTGGTTATAATGTAGCAATTTTCTATATTACAAGAATATAATTTAAATATAAGTGAGAAAGTGGATGAAAATAGCAATTGCAGGAACAGGATATGTGGGACTCTCAAATGGTGTGTTACTCGCACAACATAATGAAGTCGTTGCATTGGATGTGATTCCTGAAAAAGTAGAGATGTTAAACAATAAGAAATCACCTATTGAAGACAATGTAATAGAAGATTATTTACAAAATAAAGAGTTGAATTTTAAAGCAACACTAGATAAAAATGAAGCTTATAAGGGTGCAGATTTTGTAATTATTGCAACCCCTACAGATTATGACCCTGAAACTAACTATTTTAATACCTCTTTGGTTGAATTAATTATTAAAGATGTACTTGCTTTTAATCCAAAATTGGTGATGATTATTAAATCTACTGTTCCTGTTGGTTTTACAAAAAGTATTAAAGAAAAATACAAGACTCAAAATATTATTTTTTCTCCAGAATTTTTGCGAGAAGGGAAAGCTTTACATGATAATTTATATCCTTCCCGAATTATTGTGGGTGAACAATCAGAAAGAGCCAAAGTTTTTGCTAATCTTTTAGTAGAGGGTGCAATAAAAGAAGATATTGAAGTTTTATTTACCGATTCTACCGAGGCTGAAGCGATTAAACTTTTTTCAAATACTTACCTTGCCATGCGTGTAGCATTTTTTAATGAGTTGGACTCTTATGCAGGGACACATAATTTAAGTACCCAACAGATTATTGAAGGTGTGGGCTTAGATCCAAGGATTGGTACACATTATAACAATCCCTCTTTTGGTTATGGTGGTTACTGTTTACCTAAAGATACCAAGCAGTTGAGAGCCAACTATAAAGATGTTCCAAACTCTCTAATTGGTGCGATTGTTGAGGCAAATGGTACACGTAAAGATTTTATTGCCGATTCTATTTTAGCCAAACAGCCAAAAATAGTAGGTGTCTATAGATTGGTAATGAAAAGTGGTTCTGATAATTTTAGAGCCTCAGCGATACAAGGTATTATGAAACGGATTAAAGCCAAGGGTGTTGAGGTTATTATCTATGAACCTGCATGTTCTGATGAAGAATTTTTCTATTCAAAAGTTTTCACAGATTTAGAGGCGTTTAAGAAGTCGTCAGATGTTATTATTGCGAATAGACTTTCAGATGATATTATGGATGTGGTGGATAAAGTTTATACACGAGATATTTTTAATAGTGACAGTTAGGAGAAAATAATGATAAGAATTAAAGTTAAATGCAGGGAGGTATTAAATGTCAAGTCGTAAAGTATTGTTAACAGGTGGAGCAGGGTATATTGGTTCTCATACCTTAATTTTATTGATAGAATCAGGTTATGAGGTTGTGGTTTTTGATAATTTTTCAAATGCATCAAAAGAGAGTATTTCTAGGGTTGAAAAAATTGTAGGTCAAAAAATTGTAGTAATTGAAGGGGATATTCGTAGTCGAGAAGATTTAGAAAAGGTTTTTACTCAACATACCATTGATTCTGTTATTCACTTTGCAGGGTTAAAAGCTGTAGGTGAATCGGTAGAAAAACCTTTAAAATATTATGATAACAATGTTAATGGAACAGTGATACTTTGTGAAGTGATGGCTAAATATAATTGTAAATCAATAGTCTTTAGCTCTTCAGCAACAGTTTATGGTGACCCTCATACTGTACCCATTAAAGAAGATTTTCCCCTCTCTGCTACCAACCCTTATGGTCGTTCAAAATTGATGATTGAAGAGATTTTAAGAGACCTTTATGTTTCAGATAAAGAGTGGAAAGTTGTGTTGTTACGATACTTTAATCCTGTGGGTGCTCATAGCTCAGGAACAATAGGTGAAGACCCCAATGGAATTCCAAATAATCTTATGCCATATATTGCTCAAACAGCTGTTGGAAAGCTTAGTTGCCTTGGGGTTTTTGGTGATGATTATGATACCGTGGATGGTACAGGTGTTCGTGATTATATCCACGTGGTTGATTTAGCACAAGGACATGTTAATGCTTTAGATAGAATTGAAAAATTTACTGAGGTAATGACCATAAATTTAGGGACAGGAAAAGGTTATTCTGTACTAGAGATGGTTAAAGCATTTGAACGAGCATCAGGAAAAGAAGTGCCATTTTGTATTGCTCCTCGACGTGCTGGTGACATTGCTTCTTGTTATTCTGACCCCTCTTATGCAAAAGAGATTTTAGGTTGGAACGCAGTTAGAGGTATTGATGAAATGTGTCAAGATGGATGGAGATGGCAAAGTCAAAACCCCAATGGTTATAATGATTAGGATTTAAGATACATCTTGATTTTAATAGGATTTTAGCTATGATATCCACTTTATTTCGTAGCATATTAAAGGATATAATAGATGAGAAAATATAAAATTGCAGTCATTGGGTTAGGTTATGTAGGGTTGCCACTGGCACATGCATTTTCAAAAAAATATGAAGTGGTAGGCTTTGATATTGCTCAATGGAGAATTGATGAACTACGAAATGGAATAGACAGAACATTAGAGTTAAGTAAAGAACAAGTAAATGAAGCGATAGCCAATAAAATGGCATTTACTAATGTACTAGAAGAGATAGCAGATTGTAATATATATATAGTAACTGTTCCAACACCTATTGATAAACATAAAAAACCAGATTTGACACCCTTACTTAAAGCAAGTGAATCAATTGGAAAAGTACTTAAAAAAGATGATATAGTTATTTATGAATCAACAGTTTATCCTGGAGCAACAGAGGAAGATTGTGTTCCTATTTTAGAAAAAGTATCAGGTTTGAAATATAATGAAGAGTTTTTCTGTGGTTATTCACCTGAAAGAATTAACCCAGGAGATAAAGAGCATACAGTGACTAAAATTTTAAAAGTTACAGCTGGGTCAACCCCTGCAATAGGTCAAGTTGTAGATGAGCTTTATGCGTCTATTATCACAGCTGGAACACATTTAGCACCTACCATTAAAGTTGCAGAAGCAGCGAAGGTGATAGAAAACTCTCAACGAGATATTAATATCGCTTTTGTGAATGAACTATCTATGATATTTAACCGTTTAGATATAGATACCAATGCCGTACTAGAAGCAGCAGGAACAAAGTGGAACTTCTTGCCATTTAAGCCAGGTTTAGTTGGTGGACATTGTATTGGTGTAGACCCATACTACTTAACACATAAAGCTCAAGAAGTTGGCTAT
>Ga0256824_10000100_pt1 | contig 27513 bp, 26 predicted proteins | sample CV67metaG_FD_191570 | JGI IMG/M metagenome (GOLD analysis project Ga0256824, IMG submission 191570) | Hydrothermal vent microbial communities from East Pacific Rise, Pacific Ocean - CV67 | ecosystem: Environmental > Aquatic > Marine > Hydrothermal vents | place: Pacific Ocean: East Pacific Rise...
AAGATTTAGAAATTTCTTTTGTAAGGTCAGCTACTAGAGGCATATTTACTCTACCAATACCACCTTGATTTACTGGAGTTTCTCTCCATGCGAAGTGTGAGAATTGAGAATCAACAGAAACACCAATTACATTAACGCCTCTCTCTTTAAAATCAGCTACTCTTTTTGAGAAAGCAATAATTTCAGAAGGACATACAAAAGTAAAGTCTAGTGGGTAAAAGAAAAGAACTGTACCTTTCTCACCAAAGTTTTCTGATAATTTAAAGTTGTCAACGATTTGACCATCTGCTAAAACTGTTGTTGCTGTAAAATCTGGAGCTTGTTTTGTTACTAACATATATATTTCCTTTGAGTTTTGTTTAATGTCGAAATTTTATCTAAAGAAGATTAACAAACCTTAGCTTAAATAAAGTAGTATTTTTATTTAAGGATAAATTTTATCTTTTATAATTGTTGGCAATTTTGACATAAGCCAGATAAAATTAGATTGCTATTTTTAATATTGAAATGGTAAGCATCTGAAGTTTGAGTGACAATAGAATCTAAATCTATTTTAATATCTAAAACCTTATTACATTTTTGACATACTAAATGTGAATGTTCCTCTTTTGTCAATTCATAAACTGATTTCGCATTTGGAATTTTAACTTCTTGTATAAAAGAGTTTTCAATCATAAGATTTATATTCTTATATATAGTAGCAAGTGAGATTGAATTAAACTTTTTTAGCATCATCTCATATAAAACTTCTACACTTATATGACCCTTTGTATATAGTATATCTGTTATAGCTAACCTTTGTGGTGTAGCTTTTAGGTTATGTTCTCTTAAATTGTTTGTATAATTAATCATAGTTGTATTATACACTAAACTATATTAAGTGATAAAAATTATTATTTATATTTAAGTTAGCAATAATTTATTAATAGAAAATAATTATTCTTTAGAATTTAATAGAGTACAATATGTTGAATTTAGACTTAATTACTATATGTAACATATATTATGATTAGTTATTAAACTTTGATTATATTTAGGATGATTTTCATATTTCTAATGTATTATGCAAGTCAACTTATAAAGGAATATAGATGAAATTAAAATTCTACGGAATAATTGCAATATCATTAAGTGTATTAGTATTTAGTGGGTGTGGTGGTGCAAAACCTGCCCCTCAAAAACAAGCTAAAGTACAAAAGCAAGTAAAGTTTATAATTGGAAAGACAACAAAGTCTGAAGTTATTAATGCATTGGGTAATCCGAATGGAGATGCTTTTAATTCAAAAGGAGAAGAAACTCTTATTTTCCATAACACGCATATGACAGGTAAGGCTTGGATACCTTTTTACTTTGGTTCAGATAGAGTACGTACGAAAGTTCAGCAATTTACATTTAAAAATGATATTTTAACTGCTCAATCTACAAATACTAACCATTATTAGATTCTAGTAAACAAATACCTTTAATTAAGTCTAATCCCTAAAACCATGGGATTAGTTTTAAAAGGTATGTACTTTTCATAATAGAAATCAAAATACCTTTTTACTCTTTTACTCTTTCAAGTACCTATAAATTAGTAATATTATTGTCAGGCACTTAACTCCTAAATCTCATCTTTCCTCACCACTTTTTAAAGATTTTTCTGTATGTAAATATGGTGAAGAATATCAGTCTAGTTTGAATTCTAAAAAAGTAGGGTTTAACTTACACTTGCTATAGTTTATATTTAATATTGGCAATAATTTATTAAAAGAAAATAATTATCCTTTAAGGATTATTTGACTACAATTTGTAGTAATTAAAAAAAAGGGGATAAAATGAGAAAGTATGAAACATATAAATGTAATAAATGTGGTAATGAGGTAGAGGTTCAAAATGTAGGTGGTGGTGAACTTCATTGTTGTGGTGAAGCTATGGAAATGACTACTAAGAATCTTACAGTAGTAAATTTGATGAAATCATTTGCTGGTGAATCTCAAGCTAGAAATAAATATGAATATTTCGCAAAAGTTGCTCAAAAAGAGGGTTATAGAGATATAGCAGAACATTTTCAAAGAGCAGCAAATAATGAAAAAGTTCATGCTAAATTAGAATTAGCACTTTGTAATAGAATGATGAATGATTCTGAAGAAAGTTGGGGAACAACAGTTGAAAATCTTAAAATGGCAATAGATGGTGAGAGTTATGAGAACCTTACAATGTATCCAGATTTTGCTCAAATAGCTAAAGATGAAGGTTATAAGGAAGCATCAAGATTATTTAGTGGAATTGGTAAGATTGAAGTAGAACATGAAAATATGTTTAAAATGTTACTAGAAAGATTAGAAGCAGATGCTGAACATACAAGTGAAAATAGTGAAGAAGCTTGGATATGTGAAATATGTGGTCATATTCACTATGGTAAAAAAGCTTTAAAAGTTTGTCCTGTATGTAAACATGGTGAAGAATATCAGTCTCGTTTGAACTCTAAAAAGTAGGTTTAACTTACACTTGCTATACTTTCATTGATTTATGAAGCTAGACTTTATATCTCAATAAGGAAAATCGATGACAAAAGAGTATATATTTACTTCAGAGTCTGTAACAGAAGGGCATCCTGATAAGATGGCAGATCAGATTAGTGATGCGATTCTGGATTATATTATTGAACGAGATACTTCGGCACGGGTTGCGTGTGAAACGGTAGTATCTAATGGTTTTTGTGTAATCGCAGGTGAATTGAAGACAACGGCTTATGCCCCAATGCAAGAGATTGCTAGAAAAGTTATTCAAGAGATAGGATACACAGACGCAACTTATGGTTTTGACTACCGTGCGGCAGCCGTTTTAAATGGGATTGGTGAACAATCTCCTGATATAAATCAAGGTGTAGATAAAAAATGTGGAGAGATAGGAGCAGGTGACCAAGGTCTTATGTTTGGTTATGCTTGTCGTGAAACAGATGTTTTAATGCCTTTACCTATCCATTTAGCCCACCGTTTAACTCAAAGATTAGCTTATGTTAGAAAAGAGGGAATCGTACCTTATCTTCGTCCTGATGGTAAAGCCCAAATAAGTGTTAAATATATAGATAATAAACCTGTATCTATTGAAACAGTAGTGATTTCTACTCAACACTCTCCAGATGTTTCTCAAGAACAGATTTATAAAGATATGATTGATGAGGTTATAAAAGAGGTGATTCCATCTGATATGATTACAGATAATACCATTTACCATATAAATCCAACAGGTAAATTTGTAATAGGTGGACCACAAGGTGATGCTGGTTTAACAGGTAGAAAAATCATAGTAGATACTTATGGTGGAAGTTGTCCACATGGTGGAGGAGCTTTCTCAGGAAAAGACCCAACTAAAGTAGATAGAAGTGCTGCTTATGCTGCTAGATGGGTTGCTAAAAATCTTGTAGCTAGTGGAGCTTGTGATAGAGCTACAATTCAAGTTGCTTATGCCATAGGTGTAGTTCAACCAGTTTCTATTATGGTAGATACTCATGGAACAGGTAAGGTTGGTGAAGATAAGATTGAAAAGTGTGTAAAAGAACTTTTTGATTTATCACCAAAGGGGATTATAGAATCTCTTGATTTACTTCGTCCTATTTATAGAAAAACTGCTTCTTATGGGCATTTTGGTAGAGAAGAAGATGGTTTTAGTTGGGAAAAAACAGATAGAGTTAAAGAGATACAAGAGTATTTGAATTTATAGTTTTTTGGACATTCTATTGTCGAACTCAGGTTAAAATGTAACTTTTAAGAATATTTGTTTTTAATCTTCACTTTTTTAGCTACATTTAAAATTCTAAAGTGTATAGTTTGTCCTATTAAAATATTAGGAGAAAATTATGGCAGTATTAATTAATGACACTTGTATCAACTGTGGTGCTTGTATAGATGAATGTCCAGTAGAAGCAATCGTTGATGAGGATGATAATCCAACAGATGAGGACATCTATTATGTTCACGCTGACAAATGTGTAGAGTGTGTTGGTCATCATGACGAACCAGCTTGTGCAACTGCATGTCCAACTGAGGGATGTATTACATGGACTGAAATTGGTGAAAGCCCAGAACACCGTGAAGATATCACTGATGAACAAAGAGCAAACAAAGAAGCTATCGTAGAATAGTTTTTCTTTAAATTATAAAGCATTTTTTAATGCTTTATAACTTCTTCCATTATAGTTACTTTTAACTATATCTGATATAATCCTCTTATGAATTTACTATCAGCCAAAAATTTATCACACACTTTTGAATATGAACTTTTTAATTCAGTTTCTTTAGATTTAGATACAAAAGAATCTATTGCTATTATAGGTATGAGTGGTAGTGGAAAATCTACATTATTACATATATTATCTACATTATTAAAACCAAGTTTTGGAAATATTTCACTTTTTGGAAAAGATATATCTACATTAACTAAGAAAGAATTTACACAACTTAAAAGAGATTCTTTAGGTTTAATCTTTCAATCACATTATTTGTTTAAAGGTTTTAGTGCTTATGAGAATCTTGAAGTTGCTAGTATTTTAGCACAACAAAAAATAGATGATACTCTTTTAGAAAGATTAGATATTGAAAAAGTTATAGAACAAAAAGTTACAGAACTTTCAGGTGGTCAACAACAAAGAGTTTCAATTGCTAGAGTATTGACAAAAAAACCAAGTATAATTTTTGCTGATGAACCAACTGGAAATTTAGATTCTAAAACAGCAAATGATGTTATGGATATATTTTTTGAATATATAAAGAAGAATAATGCTGGTATGATTTTAGTAACACATGATGAAACATTAGCTTTTAAATGTGATAAAGTTTTTAGACTTGAAAATAAAGAGTTAATAAAAGTAAATTAATGGCTTGGGCAGATATATTTACTGATGATTATATAGTAGGTTTTATATTACTTTTTTTCCGTTTTTCTGCGATATTTATAACTGTACCTATCTTTTCACATAAAAATATACCCATGAATATTAAAGCCACAATGGCTTTTTTCTTTGCTATTGTTTTTTACCCATCTATGCCACCATTAACCATGGAAATAAATACTATATCTTTAATTATAGCTATTTTAACAGAACTATTTTTTGGTCTAATGATAGGTCTAATTCTGATGTTAGCTTATAATGTTATAACATTTGCAGGTGGAATTATCTCTTCTATGATGGGGTTTTCAATGGCTAGTGCTATTGACCCACAATCTGGAATCTCTATGCCTATTATTTCACAATTTTTATCACTTATGGCTTTAATGGTTTTGTTATCTATAGATATGCACCATTGGGTTTTACTATATATAGATAAATCATTGAGTTTAGTTCCTTTAGGTGGTTTTAGAGTAGATGAAAAATTATTTAAGTACATAATAAGTGCTACATCAAATATGTTTCTTATTGGTCTTATGATAGCTTTTCCAATCGTTGCCTTAGCTTGGTTGGCTGATATGATTTTTGGTATGTTAATGAAAACAATGCCTCAATTTAATCTACTTGTTATTGGTTTTCCCATAAAAATTATGGTTTCATTTGGTGTTCTTATAGCCACCTTTACTGCTACTATGCTTATCGTTAAAAATGAGATGATTAGTGCTTTTAATGCATTAGAGATGTTTTTTTAGTTTTTTTTGATACAATATATTAAACATTATTATGAAGAATAATATTATTAAAAAAGGAATCTAAAGTGAAAATTTTACTTATTAATGAAAATCCAGTAATTACTAAATTAGTTACATTAAGTTCACAAAAAACATCTGATGAATTAGATATAGTAGATAATATAGAAAATATTAATCAAGATAATTATGGATTAGTTGTAATTGATGATACCTTATGTACAGAGGATATAATTAGTGAATTAAAAAGTAAAATTAGATTTAAAAAGTCACTTATTATTACATCAGATTCTAATTATGATAATAAAGATTTTACAAAAGTATTAAAAAAACCATTTTTACCTACTGATTTGGTAGAACTTTTTTCAGAATTTGGAAAAGATAATTTAGTTGAAGATGATATAGATGATATAGAAAGTTTTGAAGATACTATGGAAGATAATTTAGAAATAGATGGATTGGAAGATTCCGTTGAAAATATAGATAGCTTAATAGAAGATAATTTAGATGATGAACTATCACTTGAAGAGGAATTTAATCTTGATGATATGGATGATTTTGGAGACTTGAATGAACCTGAAGAAAGTTCAGAATCTGTACTAGATGAGGATGATGTTCAAGAAGTACAAGAACTTTTAAATGATGAATTTAATTTAGAAGATGCTGAAAATGAAACTATTGAAGATTTGTCATCTGATACTAATTTAGAGGATGAACTAGAGTTTGATGATGAATTAGAGGATGAAGATGAACTAGAACTTGATGATGAGTTAGAATCTGAAATTGAAGATGAACTAGAACTTGATGATGAGTTAGAATCTGAAATTGAAGATGAACTAGAACTTGGTGATGAGTTAGAATCTGAAGTTGAAGTTGAAGATGAACTAGAACTTGGTGATGAGTTAGAATCTGAAGTTGAAGATGAAGATGAACTAGGACTTGATGATGAGTTAGAATCTGAAGTTGAAGATGAACTAGGACTTGATGATGAGTTAGAATCTGAAGTTGAAGATGAACTAGGACTTGATGATGAGTCAGAATCTGAAGTTGAAGATGAACTAGAACTTGATGATGAGTTAGAATCTGAAGTTGAAGATGAACTAGAACTTGATGATGAGTTAGAATCTGAAGTTGAAGATGAACTAGAACTTGATGATGAGTCAGAATCTGAAATTGAAGATGAACTAGAACTTGGTGATGAGTTAGAATCTGAAATTGAAGATGAACTAGAACTTGGTGATGAGTTAGAATCTGAAGTTGAAGAGGAATTACCACTTGAAAAACAGATAGAAAATGCTGTTGGTGAATTAACAGAAGAAGATTTAGAAACTGAAGTAGATGAGGAGACTTTAATCGATATGGTAACTAAAGATATAAATAGTTTAGATTCTTTAACTTCAAGAGATTTAAAACTAGCTATTGGTGAAGATGTTGAACCTGAAGAAAAGATAGAGCAAGAAACTGTTGAAGAAGAGAGCATAGACGATATTGAAAATAGTGAAGATGATGAAAAGCATCAAGAGATAGAAAAAGATGAAATAGTAAAAAGTAACAGTGGTGTAGAAGCATTAAAAACATTACTAAAAGCTTTAACAAATGAAGATGTAGTAGCTTCATTAGATGGTATGAAAATAAATATCAATATAACATTAGGTGATAATTAATGAATACAAATAGTGGAGCAATTCTAGTACTATCTGGTCCTAGTGGAGCAGGAAAAAGTTCTCTTATAAATGAAATTTCTGATGATATTGGTGAGTATTATTTTTCAATTTCAACTACAACTAGACCCATAAGAGAGGGTGAAGTAGATGGAACTCACTACCATTTTGTAAGTGAAGAAGAGTTTAAAAAAGATATTGATGAGAACTTATTTTTAGAGTATGCTGTTGTTCACGGAAATTATTATGGAACATCTTTAAAACCAGTTAGAGAAGCTCTTAGAGAGAAAAAACTAATTATCTTTGATATTGATGTTCAAGGTAATACAGCGATTAAAAATCGTTTAGGTGATGTTACTACATCAGTATTTATAACTCCACCATCTCTTACTCAACTTAAAGATAGACTTGAAAAACGCTCAACTGATAAACAAGATGTAATTGATGCTAGATTGAAAATGGCAAAAAGAGAGATACAAAGAATCTCTGAATATGATTTCTTAATTATAAATGATGATTTAGATGTATCTGCTAAAACATTGAAAAAAATAGCACAATCAGCAAGGTTAAAAATTAGTTATGATGATATAAATATGTTTGTTAATCAATGGGAAGATTTATAATAATCTTTTATGATAAGATTTTTTACAGCAAATTGTAGATATACTCACACATATTAATTTAAAAAAAGGATATATATTATGGGAATGCCTGGTGGACCAGAATTATTAATTATTTTCGGAATTATTGTACTACTGTTTGGTGCTAAAAAAATACCTGATTTAGCAAAAGGAATCGGTAAGGGAATTAAAAATTTCAAATCTGAGATGAAAGAGAGTGATGAAGTTGCTACTGAAGCTCCAAAAAAAGTTGAAGGTAGTGAAGAGGTAGCATCAACAGAAGCTCCAAAAACTACTACACAAGCATAGAATCTTGAAACAACGAGTATCATCTCTTTTAAGAGAAAAATTTGGTCAAGATGTTATTTTAGAAAAGCCAAAAGACCGTTCTTTTGGTCACTTTGCTACTCCTATTGCTTTTTCTATGGCAAAAGAGTTAAGAAAATCACCTATGATAATAGCTCAGGATTTAGCTTCATCTTTTGATGATGATAAATCTGTATTTTCAAGTGTAGAATCTGTAAAAGGTTATTTAAATTTCCGTTTAAGTGAAGATTTTTTAAATGAATATGCTGTTTGGGCTTTAGAGAATCCTACTGAATTTGGTAAGCAAGATAAGAATCAAAAGGTTCTTTTAGAATTTGTAAGTGCTAACCCCACAGGACCTTTACATATTGGTCATGCTCGTGGTGCTGTTTATGGCGACACTCTTTACAAACTTGCTAAACATTTAGGTTATGACATAACTGCTGAGTATTATGTAAATGATGCTGGTAATCAGATAGATTTACTTGGTCTTTCTATCCAACTTTTTGGTCGTGAAAATATCCTTAAAGAGAAAGTTGAATATCCAGAATCTTACTATCGTGGAGATTACTTAGAATCTTTAGCTAATGGTGCTGTTGAAAAGTTTGGTAAAGATATTTTAACAGATGATTTTCGTCAAAAAGAGTTAGCACTATGGGCAAAAGATGGTGTTATGGAGATAGTAACTTCATCTCTAGCTGATATAAACATCAATTTCGATACATTTGTAAACGAATCTTCACTTTATTCCGATTGGGATAGAGTTATGGAAAAAATGGGCGATGGAATCTACAAAAAAGATGGCAAAGTATGGATAGCTTCAGAATCTAAAGGTGATGATAACGATAGAGTTGTTGTTCGTGAAGATGGAAGACCAACTTACTTAGCTGGTGACATTGTTTACCATAACCAAAAGTTTGAGAGAGGTTATGACCACTATATTAACATTTGGGGTGCTGACCATCATGGTTATATTCCTCGTGTAAATGCTGCTATTGAATTTTTAGGTTACGATTCTTCTAAGCTTGAAACTTTACTTTCTCAAATGGTATCTTTACTTAAAGATGGTGAACCATATAAGATGAGTAAAAGAGCTGGTAATGTGATTCTTATGAGTGATATTGTTGAAGAGATAGGAAGTGATGCTCTTAGATTTATATTTGCTTCTAAGAAGTCTGATACTGCTTTAGAGTTTGATTTATCTGAGTTTAAAAAGCAAGATAGTTCAAACCCTATCTTTTACATACAGTATGCACATGCTAGAATTCAAACAATTTTAAATAAATCTAATTTTTCAAAAGAGGAAATTTTAAAAGCAACTTTAAAAAATCTTGATGAAAATGCAGATAGTTTAATGTTTGATGCTCTACTACTTCCTGAAGTTATAGAGGATGCTTTTAACTCTCGTCAAGTTCAAAAGTTAACTGACTACTTAAAATCATTAGCATCTTCATTACATAAATTTTACTATGATTGTAGAATTATAGGTAGTGACGATGAAGCAAAACTTTTAAAACTATTTTTATTGGTAGCTCTATCATTAAAAACAGGTCTTTCACTTCTTGGAATTGAAGCTAAGAACCGTATGGACAAAGAGGAAGAATAATCTTTTTTAAAGGCTCTATTTAAATATAGAGCCTTCTCCGTGTAAATATATAATCAAATAAATAAAAAATCATAAATTTAAGAAACTATTTATATTAATGTATGGTACTATTACTTATACATGAATTATTAATTTGGGAAAAATATTATGAATATTAAAATAAGAAAAGCAACAGTTAGTGATATTGAATTTTTATCTAAAATGATATTACAAAGTTCAAGAGCAGGGAAAAAAGAGGGAATCTTTGACCTTTTTTTTAAAACAAATAATGAGACTGAAGTTTTAAATAAAATAGAATTATTAACTCAAACAAAAGCAAAGAATCATTGTCATTATAGTAATTTTTTAGTAGCAGAATTAGATGGTAAATGTGTTGGTTCATTATGTAGTTATGAACCAAGAATTTCAACTAAACAGGTGTTTATAGATTCTTTAAATGAAGTTGGTGGAGCAGAAGATATTGAATCTACTTTAGAAGTTATGTATTGTTGTGATTTTGATTTAAACAATAGAACTCTTATGTTTGACTTTATGGAAGAATTAGAGGGCTTTTTAGATATAGGTATATTAAAAGAGTTAATGCAAAAATCTCTTTTAACTGCTAGATTAAAAGGTTATAGAATTGCTCAAACAATAGTGGAAATTGGTTCTTTAGAAACATTACTTGTATATAAAAAGTTTGGATTTAAAGAGATGGAACAACAAGAATCTGAATTATATAGAGAAGTTTTTGGAAGAAATGGTTTAGTTCTTTTAGCGATAGAGTTTTAGTATATATTTAAGTAAGTAAAAAGAGTAAGAATTAATTTTCTTACTCTTAAAAAAAGGAGTTAAGCTAAAAGCTTAACCCATTTGTGCAGCAACTTCTGCAGCAAAATCATCTTCTTTTTTCTCAATTCCTTCACCAACTTCAAGGCGAACAAATGCTGTAATCTCAGCAGTTCCACCAAGAGCTTTAGCAGCAGCTTCAACAGCTTGAGCAACAGTTTTCTTCTCATCTAAAACAAAGTTTTGGTCAAGAAGAGCTTGTTCTTTATCTAAAGTTGTGTTATCAGAGATAAAACGAGCAATAGAACCAGGAATAATTTTATCCCAGATTTTTTCAGGCTTGTTTTGAGCTTTTAAAGTCTCTTTAATGTCAGCTTCTGCTTGTGCCATAACTTCATCAGTTAATTGACTCATAGAGATATACTGAGGTACATTTTTAAGAGGTTTTTTAAGACGAGCTAACTCTTCATTCTCTTTTTTAATAGCTTCAATTCTACCAACAGTTTCAGCAGCAACATAATCAGCATCTAAATCTTTATAAGAAAGAGTTGATGGTTTCATAGCAGATGCATGCATAGCAACTTGCTTAAGGAATGGTCTCATACCTTCAGCAGTTTTTTCACTATCACATTTAGCAGTAACAATAACAGCAATACGGTTATTTGAGTGAATATAACCATTAAGAGCAGTTGTTGAATCAGCAGTTAAAGTGTTAAAACGTCTAAGTTCAATTTTTTCACCAATTTTAATAACTTCTGCTTGAAAAGTTCCACCAAAATCAGATGCACTAAATGCAGCAACATCAGCAGGTTGATTAGCGTAAATATCTTGTGCAGTATCTTTTACTAAGTTTTGGAAACCTTCATTTTGAGCAACAAAGTCAGTCTCAGAGTTAATTTCAATAACTGTAGCTTTTGAAAAATCATCAGCAATAACGATTCCAGCAAGACCTTCAGCAGCAATTCTATCAGCTTTTTTAGCTGCTTTAGCAATACCACGTTCTTTTAAAAGTTCAGTAGCTTTAGCCATGTCTCCATCAGCTTCAACAAGAACTTTTTTACAATCCATCATCGGTGCATCAGTTGCCGAACGCAACTCTTTAACCATTGCTGCTGTAACTGCTGCCATGATTACGCTTCCTCTGTTTTAGCTGGAGCTTCTTCAGTAGTAGTTTCAGTTACTTCTTCAGTTTGTTCCTCTTCAGCTGGAGCATCTTTAAGAGCTTTACCTTCGTTAATTGCAGCAGTCATCTCACGACAGAAAAGTTGAATTGAACGAATAGCATCATCATTACCAGGGATTGGGTAAGTGATAAGGTCAGGGTCACAGTTAGTATCTAGTGGTGCAACAATAGGAATGTTAAGACATCTAGCTTCTAAAACAGCGATGTGTTCTTTTACTGCATCAACAACAAATAACATATCAGGAAGTTTTTTCATGTTACGGATACCACCGAAATATGACTCTAATTTATCTTTTTTACGAGAAAGCATTAAAGCTTCTTTTTTAGTTAAAAGATCAATTTGACCATTTTCTTGCATCTCAGTAATAACATCAAGTTTTCTGATTGATTTTTGAATAGTTGGGAAGTTAGTAAGCATACCACCTAACCATCTGTTATCTACATATGGCATATTACAAGCGATTGCAGCTTCTCTTACAGAGTTACGAGCTTGTTTTTTAGTACCAACGAAAAGTATAGTTTTACCTTCAGCAGCAGCGTCCATAACGATTGTGTAAGTGTTACGGAAATAACGAAGAGTTTTTTGTAAATCTATAATATAGATATTTTTACGAACACCAAAAATATATTTTTTCATTTTCGGGTTCCAACGACGAGTTTGGTGTCCGAAGTGTACACCACATTCTAAAAGGTCTTTCATAGTTACCATAGGTAATCCTTAAAGGCTAATTTTTCAAGCCAGAAATTTGTTAGTTAAACTTTAAGAGTGTCGGACGATACTGCTCTAAAAAGAGAGTCGCACTAACTTTTGACACAATTTGTTAATATTTTCAATTACATATAGTAATGTGAAAAATCGCGTAATTTTACCTAAAATATGTTTAATGATACCTTTTTTAATTAAGAAAATTAAATATCAATTTTAATTATATAGGTTATAATCTCACAAAATGAATTTAAGGTATTTTAATGAAAAGAAGAGATTTTATGGGATTAGCTGGTTTAACAGCTATCTCAACACTAAGTGGATGTAGTTCAAACTCAGCTACACCTGAAAATAAACAAGAAAATTTGACAAATAAAACAGACGGCTTTAACACTTCATTAAAGCAAATGAGAGCTAAAACTAAAAAAAGAGTTGTAGTTATTGGTGGTGGTTTTGGTGGTTTAAATACTGCTTCAGCTATTGTAGCTACCGATTCTAATAAAGATATAGAGGTTATAGTTCTTGAGAGAAACCAACACTATTTTGTATGCCCTATGAGTAACACTCTTCTTAGTGGAGATTCTAAGTTTAAAAAAGAGAATTTTGTTTTTGACTACACAAATGTTCAAAAAGAGTATGGTTTTGAGGTTATTCAAGCAGAGGTTGTTGGAATCGATAGAAAAGCACAAACAGTTTCAACATCAGCTGGTTTTTTAGAGTATGACTTTTTAGTTATGGCTCCAGGGATTGAGTATGATTATAAAGTTGAGTTTCCACATTGGAGTGAGGCAAAGATTCGACAAGCTAAACTTGAAGCTTCGGGTGGTTTAATTAGTGATTCTGGTGTTGAGCATAGTAGACTAATTCAGCAACTAGCAGAGTTTAAAGCTAAAGGTGGTGAAGGTGTTATAGCTATAATCCCACCTCGTCCAAAAATTACAAAATCGTTAGAATCTAGTGTTGTTCATAAGTCAGTTCAAAGATGTAAACCAGCACCTTATGAGAGAGCTTGTATGATAGCTAACTGGATTATAAAAAACAATTTAGTTGGTAAAGCTAAGGTTATGATTTTAGACAACTCATCTCGTCCACAAGCTAAAGCAGTTGCTTTTGAGCAAGTGTTTAAAGAGCTTTATAGTGAAGTGATTGAGTTTGTTGGTGGTTTTGACTTAATGGATGTTAATTTTGATAAGAAAGAGATTGTTTACAGAACTGTTAATGATGATGCTGAATATGTAAAAAGCACTATGAAGTATGATGTTTTAAACCTTATTCCACTTCAAAGAGCTAGTTCACTTATAAGTATGGCTGGGATTAAAACAAATGCTTGGGGTGGAGCTGTTTTAGCAAAAAGAAGATTCTACACTAAAACTGACAATAAAGTTTATGTGATTGGTGATAGTGCTTTTTATGGTAAAGGTGTTTATAAAAACAACCCTAAGAAAAAAGGTGGAATCCCAGCAGCAGCTCAAACTGCTTATAGTTCAGGAAAAATTGCTGGTGAGATGATAGCAAATAGAGTTCTAAAAAATATAGATGAGCCTATAACAAACATTTCAGCTTCTTGTTTTTCAATGGTAAAAAGTGCTGATGATAGACTAGGAATCGCGATATATAAAGACTTTAGTTTTTCAGACAAAGGTTTTCTTATAGGGGAAAAAGTACCTAAAGTTGATGGTAAATACTACAACGAATCGGCAGGGATTGGTCTAACTGGTTGGTTTGATGCTATAACTGCAGATACTTTCGCTACTTTTATGCCAACAGTAAGGGAGCTTAGTTAGTTTTTTAAGCCAAGTTATTTATGAGTATATAACTTGGTTTCCACCACTTTTTTTAGCTGTATGAAGAAGCAAGTCAGCATTTCCTATCATATCGTCTAAGGAATCTTCACTACTTAAAACTACACCTATGGAGATAGTAAAGTCTATAATTTCATCTTTATCTGAAGTTATTATAGCTTTTTGGATAGAGTTATATAGTCTGTCAAATATATCTTTAGTGCTATAGATATTTATATTTTTCAAAACAACACAAAACTCTTCACCTATAAATTTAGCTACAATATCTTGGTAGTTTGTGTTACTTCTAAGAACTTCAGATATAAAAACAACTACCTTATCTACACTTTCTTCCCCGTGTTCTTTAATCATCTCTTTAAAATTGTCAATAGATAAGATTCCTATGGCAAATTTTTCATGGTTATTTTCCATATACTCTTCCATATGTTTTACAAAGTATCTATGGTTATAAAGTCCTGTTAAATAGTCACGATTTATTTGGTTTGTTATTATGTTCATATTTTCTAAAGATTCTATGTTATTGTTAATTCTACAAGAAAATTCATCTCTTGAGAAAGGTTTTTTTATGAAGTCACTAGCACCAACTTTTAAAAAATCACTAATTATCTCTCCATCTTCACTTGCGGATAGAGCTATGACACCTAGTTCATTTTTGCTATATATTTTTCTTATGTTGGTTGTTAGTTCAAGTCCATTCATCACTGGCATATTGTAATCGGTTAAAACTAAAGAGATATTTGGAAAAGTATCTAAAATATTTAGAGCTTCCTCTCCGTGAGCAACAGTTATAACTTTAAAACAAAGATTCTCTAACATAGTTTTCATCTGTTTTCTAAAAATAATAGAATCATCAACTATTAAAACAGTATGCTTTTGATTCTTTTTTAACCTCTTTAGTAAACTTAAAATATAGTTTATATCATCATTACCACTTTTTTTTATGAAGTCAATAATGTTCTTTTTTAACATATTTTTTCTATACTCTTTGTTGTTATTATCGCTAAGAACTATAACCTGATGACCCTGCTTAATAGTGTAATCAATAGCAGATTCCAATGAAGAATCTTCAATAGAAGAATCTATAATAACACTTAAATATTTACAAGATTTTAAAAAAAGTTTTGCTTCAGATAGTTTGTATGCGAAATCAACTTTATACTTAAGAGTAGATTCTATTTTCTTTGAGATTAAATTTGCTAAATTCTTATCACTTTGGACTAATAACACTTTTGTTGGCATAAAACTCTCCGCATAACTATAATATAGTTTGAAGTTTATAATAATTTATCTGTATTTTTAGTAATAGTGGTTAAGATTTGCTATGAATTATTTGAATGTTACTATTGATAAACTAAAACTAAAACTAAAAAAAAATGTTTTTTTAACTGGTGGTGCTGGGGTTGGTAAAACTACCATAACAAACGAAGTTATAAAAACTTACGAAGATGATGCTAAAAAGGTGGCTAAATTAGCTTCAACAGGAATGGCAGCAACACTTATAAGTGGGCAAACACTACATAGTTTTTTAGAGTTAGGGATAGCCTCAGACCTAGAAGAGTTAGAGAAAAACAAAAAGTTAAATATAAGTAAAAAGCTAAAAAAACTTCTACAATCTATAAGTTTAATAGTAATAGATGAAATCTCTATGGTAAGTGATTCTTTGTTTGATATGATAAAATTTAGACTAGAACAAGCAGAGTATAAAGGTTCTCTTTTAGTTGTTGGTGATTTTTTACAACTTCCTCCAGTTGTTCGTGGTTATAGTGATGTTAAGTTTGCTTTTGAATCATCATCTTGGAAAGATTCTAATTTTGAGGTTATAGAACTTACTCACATATATAGAACTGATGACAAAGAGTTTATAGAGCTACTTCACAATGTTAGATATGGTTTTATAGATGAGCAAATTCATAACCAACTAAATGACTACATAAAACCACTACCCCATAATCTACAAGATTCTACATTCTTATTTGGTAAAAATAGTAGTGCTTCAGTTCACAACAAAGAGCAACTTTCTCACATAGATGAGGAACTATTTGTAAAAGAGGCTCAAATAATTAAACATCTAAAAAGTGTTAAAGATAGTGATATTGAAAGATTCTTTAAAGATTCTAGAATTGAAAAAGTTTTAGAGTTAAAAGTTGGGGCTATTGTGTTGTTTACTAGAAATGCTTGGAACTATTTTAATGGTGAAAGAGGCAAGGTAGTAAATGTAGATTCAAGTTATATTTATGTAGAAAAAGATGATAGTAGAGTGATAAAACTAGAGATGGCTCAACAGAGTAAGACTCTTTGGAAAGAGAAAGTTGTAGATGGTAAAAAAGAGATGGTTGAGGAGGATGTTTTTACAATTTACCAATTCCCTATAAAACTAGCTTATGGAATTACAATCCATAAATCACAAGGTATGAGTATAGAGAATCTCATAATAGAAACAAATGAGATTTTTACACCATCTCAATTTTATGTAGCACTCTCAAGAAGTTCAAACCCTACAAGATTAAATCTTATAGCACCATTTAAGCAATGGCATCAGTTAGCTTATGTTGATTCTAAGGCTTTAGAATTTTGTAAAAATATTAGACCTCTTGCATAACCTTAGTAATATTTTCAATTTCATAGGTTATGCAAGAAGTCTATTTAAAATTTTATGAATAATCTTAAATTTTTTAGTATAATCAATAAAATTTATATAAAATTAAGAACTCTAATAATTAGGATAGATAATTGAAATCATTTAAAATATTTTTTTTAATAATATTTATACCAATTCTACTTTTTTCAAAAGATAAAATAACAGTAGCCATTGACTATGAATACTCACCAATTACATATAAAAGTTTTGAGGGTAAACCTGAAGGGTTACTTGTTGAGTTTTGGAAACTTTGGGGAAAGAGAAGTGGATACGATGTTGAGTTTAAATTTTATAGTTGGGATGATAGTATAAAAGCTGTAAAAAATGGTGATGTTATTTTTCATTCTGGTTTAACACCAGATAAAAAATGGATGGTTAAAAGTGATGAATTTTATAAAATTAAGACATCATTTTATAAAATAAAAACAAAAAGTATCTCAAAAAATCTTGTTATTGGTAGTATAGATGAGTATTATATGGAGTTAGCAAAGGAGAGATATCCTGAAGCTAAAATAGTAAAATATCAAGATTACTTACCTATGATTAAAGATATGTTAGATGGTAAAATCAATCTTTTTATAGATGATGAGGTTGCTATAAATGTATTTTTATTACAAAAAGGTGTAAAAGCTAAATTTGAAGTTTTAAATAATTCATTTGTTTCAGATATATATACTATTACAAATAAGCAAAATAAAAAATACATAAATCTTTTTAATAAATATTTAAAAACTATAACACTCAAAGATATTGTTCAAATAGAAAATGATGTTTTAGGTAAAAATAATGGATTTTATAATTCAGAAAATAAAATAAAATTATTTTTTACAAATAAAGAGTTAGATTGGCTTAGTAAAAATGAAGTTATTAAGTATGTTTATGACCCAGATTGGGCACCTTTTGAGTTTAATAATGGTGTAAACATCCATAGTGGAATAGTAGCAGATATTTTAAAAATTATAAAAGAAAAATCTGGTATAAAATTTCAGGCTATACCAACATCTACTTGGGCTGATTCTGTAAAATTAGCAGAAGATAAAAAAGTAGATATGTATAGTGCTGTTTTAGAAACGGAAGATAGAAAAAAGTATATGAACTATACTTCAAGATATGTATTTAAGTATTTTGGAGGATTGGTAGCTAGGAAAACAGATTCTTATCCAAGTAATCTAAAAATAGAAAAAAGTCTTATAGATAAAAAAATAGGTTTAGTTAGAGGGAATGCTATTGGAGAATTTATGAGAGATAAATATCCAAATTTAACATATATAGATTTAGATTCTACACAAGATGGTTTTTTAAAATTAAGAGATAAAAGTATAGATACTTTTGTATTGAATGTTGTAAGTGCTGATTACTATATTAACCATAATGGTTTTTCTGATGCTAAAGTTATCTCAAAATTAGATTTTGAATTTGGATTGAAAATAGCTATTTCTAAAGATAAACCAAAAGAGATTATTTCTATACTAAATAAAGTTATAGATAGTATAGATAAGGCAGATATAGATTCTGTATACGAAAAATGGGTACATACTGATGAATATGTTGTCTTAAATAATAAAGAAAAAAATTATATAAAACAACAAATACCTATAAAATATGTTTATGACCCAAATAGAGAACCATTTGAGTATGTAAATAGTTTACAAAATCATAGTGGAATTACAGCTGATATTTTAGAGTTAATTACAAAAAAAAGTGGTTTAAAATTTGAAGAGATAAAAACAGATAGTTGGAAAGATTCTGTTAATCTTATTAAAAATAAAAAAGCTGACATGTTTAGTTTTGTTATTGAAACAGATGAAAGAAAAAAGTATCTTAAGTTCAGTGATAAGGTACTTTTTAAAGTGCCTCTTGTTTTTGTAAATAATATAAAAGATAATAATATATATGAAAATATTAAATTTGATTTAATCAATAAAAAAATAGGTATTGTTAAAAGTAGAGCAATTTACAAAAAGTTATCAAATAAATTTCCAATGTTCCATTTTATACAATTAGATTCAGTAGAAGAGGGGTTTGAAAAAGTAACTAATGGAGAGATAGATATGTTTGCTGTCAATAAATCAACAGCAAAATATTACATAAAAATCAATGGTTTTTCTAATGTGAAAATAGCTACGAGTGTAGATTTATTTTTTGAATTTAAAATAGCTATACAAAAATCATTACCAGTTGAAGTGTTGTCAATTTTAAATAAATCATTAAACTCTATTTCTGAACTTGAGATAAATAAAATATATAATTCATATACAGATTTAAAAACATATAAACCTAGAACAGATTGGAAATTGATTTTACAAATAGGTTCTATTGTTTTAATTATTATTTTATTTTTAATTTGGAACAACAAAAGATTACAATTGATGGTAAAAGAGCAGACAGATGAATTGTCATTACTACTTCAAGAATTTAACGATAATGTTATAGCGAGTAAAACTGATTTAACAGGGAAAATTACTTATGTTAGTAAAGCATTTTGTGATATATGTGAATATAGTGAAGAAGAACTTATAGGTAAACCTCACAATATAGTAAGACATCCAGATGTTCCTAAAGAAGCATTTCGAGATATGTGGTCTACAATACAATCTGGTAAAATATGGACAGGTGAAGTTAAGAATCTTAAAAAGAATGGTGATTATTATTGGGTTGATGCTACTATAATGCCAGAGTTTTATAAAGATGGAAATATCAAAGGTTATAGTGCCATAAGACATGATATAACAGCTAAAAAAGAGATAGAAGAATTGACTGAGAATCTTGAAAAGATAGTCGCTTCAAGAACAAACGAATTAAATGAAGAAAGAAACTTTATAGGTTCAATTATAAAAACATCTCAAGATGCTTTGGTTGTAATAGACCAAAATTCAAAAATAACTACATTCAATAGAGCTGCCACAGAAATTTTTGGTTTCTCCGAGAGTGAAATACTTGGTAAATCTGTTTTAAAAATCATACCTGAAGAATATAGAGGTTTGTATAAAATTGGTATGAAAAGAATTAATAATACAGATGAAAGAAAGCTTTTAAACAAAGGTACTCTTGAGATGATAGGACTACATAAATGTGGTAATATCGTAGATATTGATTTAGCTCTTAGTTCATTTACAATTAATAATCAAATATTTTACAGTGCTAATATTCGAGATATAACCGAACGAAAACAGCTTTTAGAAAAGTTAGAAGGTGAGAAAAAGTTTATTCAAACACTTTTAGATTCTCAAGAGCAGATTGTTGTAACAACATTAAATGGTAAAGTAGAAAGTGTAAACCAAAGATTTTTGGATTTTTTCAAAGTTAGTAGTATAGATGAATTTAAGTTAAATTATAATGCTAAATGTATATGTGATACTTTTAACACAGAAGCACCATCAGAGTACATTCAAAAAGAGGTAGAAGGTATTTTATGGCTTGATTATTTACTTATAAATAAAGATTCTAAGGTTATGATAACTGTTTTTGAAAAAAATTATATCTTTAGTGTGAATGTAGCTAATTTACCAAATAAAGATGGCTTAAAATCAGCAGTTTTCACAAATATTACTGATGCTGAGAAAGCTAGAGAAGAGATACTAGCTATAAACAAACATACTAAAGATTCTATTGAGTATGCTTCACTAATTCAAAGTGCTTTAATCCCAAGTCATAATATAATGAGAAAACATTTTAAAGATATGTTTGTTATTTGGCATCCAAAAGATGTGGTTGGTGGAGATATTTATCTTTTTGAAGAGTTAAGAGAGAAAGATGAGTATTTACTTATTGTTATGGATTGTACAGGGCATGGAGTTCCTGGTGCTTTTGTTACAATGCTTGTAAAAGCAATAGAGAGACAAATAGTATCTAAAATAAATAATAGTGATGAGATAGTAAGTCCAGCTAAATTACTTTCAATTTTCAACAAAAATATGAAACAACTTCTAAAACAAGAAGATACTAGTTCTTTTTCAAATGTTGGTATGGATGGTCAAATAATTTACTATAATAAAAAAGAAAAAATAGTAAAATGTGCTAGTGCTAGAAATGAGATATTTTACTATCAAGATGATAAACTTAATGTTATAAAAGGTGATAGACACTCAATAGGATATAGAGATAGTGACAGTAAATTTATCTTTAAAGAACACATTATAGATGTAAGTAAAGAGAGTATTTTCTATGTTTCTTCAGATGGATATTGGGACCAAAATGGTGGAGAGAAAAACTTACCATTTGGTAAAAGAAGATTGAAAAAGATGTTAGATGAGATTCACAATGAATCTATGGCAGACCAACAAGAGGAGTTTTTATATACATTTGAAGCATATAAAAACAATAATATTGTAAATGATGATGTAACAGTTGTTGGTTTTAAAATTTAAAATAGGTGGATAATATATGCTTAAAATATTAGTTGTTGATGATTCCAAATTAGCTAGAAGAAGAATTATTCAAATGATAACAGAGGTTAATGTAAAATATGAGGTAGTAGCTGAAGCTGTAGATGGTGAAGAAGCTTTAAAACAATTTACCCAATTTAAACCTAATTTAGTTATAACAGATTTAGAGATGCCAAAACTTTCTGGTATTGAATTAATCTATAAATTAAAAGAGATTGAAGATATCCCTATTTTAGTTATCTCATCTTTAATTAACCAAGAGGTTAAACATAAACTACATACTTTTAAAAACATAGAATTTTTAAGAAAACCAATTAATTCAAATCTTATAAATAGAATTTTATTAAAACTAGAACATAAACTAACTTTAGGAGAATCATAAAATGAACATCTCAAAAATTAGAACAATTATGGCAGAAGAGGGGATAGTATTTTCATTTTCAGGTATGATTTCACAAGCATTAACTGCTTTTATGCTTGAAACAGCTAAGAATCAACTTGAAGAAAAAGGTGAAGATTCTAAAGTGATTCGAAATATGTGTCTTATATCAATAGAACAATTACAAAATGTTATGAGTTACTCTAAAAATAAAGATACATCTAATAGTAATAAATATATTAGCCCGGGTGTATTGGTGATAGGGATAGATAAAAAGAAGAATAAATATTATGTAAATAGTTCAAATGAAATTATTTATGATGATATAGAAAAAGTTACTAAAAAGATAGATTTTATAAACTCTATGAATAAAGATGAACTTAGAAAACATCTAAGAGAAAAGTTGAGGTCAGCAGAAGATTTACACGACAGAGGTGCTGGAGTTGGTTTTATTGAGATGGCAAAAAGGTCATCAGAAAAAATAGAATACGATTTTGAACATATAAATGGAAAAGTATATTTCCATATAAAAACATATATTTAGGAAAAAAAATGGAAAATTTAATAATAAAAGCAACACAATACACACCAGCAATAGATTTTAATTTAGAAACAAATATTTTGAGTATAACTGGAAAATCTTACCCTGAAAATACTTTTGAATATTATAAGCCAATTATATTTTGGATAGAAGAGTATTTAAAAAATGTGAAAGATGAAGAGATTCTCATAAATCTTGATTTAGAGTATTTAAACTCTAGTAGTTTAAAAGCTTACTTTGATATGTTTGATATGCTAGAAGAGGCTAATAGTGAGGGTAAACATATAAAAATAAAATGGATTTATGATGAAGATAATGATATTTCTGAAGAAACAGGTGAAGATTTTATAGAAGATTTTAAAAACTTAAATATTGAATTAGTTGTAAAGAGTTAATTGTATGTCAGATATAAAACTTATAGATGAATTGGATAGTTTAAAAGAAAATTTCATTAAAACAATAGACAAACTTACAAAAGATTTAAAAAGAAATCAAAAAATAATGGATAGAAGTGATAAGCAACAAAGAAGAGAGTATGATGAACTTCAAAAAAAATTCATAGAGGTTGAAACACTTAAAAAAGAGATAGAAGATACTCAAAAAGAGGTTGTCTTTACTATGGGGGCAATAGGGGAAAGTAGAAGTAAAGAGACAGGTAATCATGTAAAAAGAGTTGCTGAATATACATACCTTCTTGCTAAATATTATGGACTTTCAGAAAAAGAGTGTGAGATGTTAAAACAAGCATCACCTATGCACGATATTGGTAAAGTAGCTATACCTGATGCTATTTTAAATAAGCCTGGTCGTTTTGATGCTGATGAAAGAAGCATTATGGAAACTCATGCTCAGTTAGGATACGATATGTTAAAGTACTCAAACCGTTCATTGTTAAAAATGGCATCAACAGTAGCTTATGAACATCATGAAAAATATAATGGTACAGGTTATCCGAATCAATTAGCTGGTGAAGAGATTCATATTTATGGTCGTATTACAGCTTTAGCTGATGTTTTTGATGCTTTAGGTTCTGCTCGTGTTTATAAAGAAGCTTGGAGTGATGAACGAATCTTTAAGATGTTTAAAGAGGAAAGAGGTAAACATTTTGACCCTAAACTTATAGATATATTTTTTGAAAATTTAGATAGTTTTTTGGTTATTAGAGATTCTATGAAAGATGTTTAGTGTTTAGAAGTTAGTTTATAAACTAACTTTTAAAACAACACTTCTTAAACTTTTTCCCACTCCCACAAGGGCAAGGTTCATTTCTTTGAATCTTTGTGTTGTAGAGTTCACCATCTTTATATTTCCAAATGTTGTTCTCTTGTATAAACTTACTTTTTTCATGAAGAATGTTTAATCCATTTTTATCTTTGTAGTAAGCTTTAAACTCAACAACATCACCCTCAGTAAACAAAACATCTAACTTTAACCACTCAACAGATTTAGAAAAATCCTCTATCTCTTTTATATCTTCATCTTTGTAACTACTTGTAGCACTTTTTACTAAGTAATTCCCATCACCTTGAACATAAGCAGAGTAGCGACTTCTCATAAGCTCCTCAGGAGTTAGAGCCTCTCTTTTAGAATCTATAATCTCACCACAACATTCACTATAATCTTTTTCTAGTCCACATATACAACTCATAATTATTTCCCCTCTTTTAGTGCTAACTCTCTAAGTTTGTCTTTTTTACTCTTCTTTTTACCTTTAATTGGGGCTGAACCTTTCACTTTTTTAGGTGCTTCACCCTTTAATTCAAATCCAAGAATCTCTTCTCTTTGTAGTTTTATCTTAGATTTTTTTTCTATAATTTTGAAATGTGCTTCATCTTCATAACTAACAAATGAGATTGCTAAACCATCTTTTTTTGCTCTTCCTGTTCTTCCGATTCTATGGATGTAGTCAAATGGTGAACGGGGTAGGTCAAAGTTTACAACACAATCTATATTTTTAATATCTAAACCCCTTGAAACTAAGTCAGTGGCAAATAGAATCTTAATCTTTTTGTCTTTAAAAGCATCTAGTGTTCTTGTTCTCTCAGGAGTATCTAAATCACCATGGAAAGATTCAGCTAGAAAACCATACTTTCTAAACTTATAGGCTATGTTGTCAGTTGCTCTTTTGTTTGCCATAAAAACTAAAACTTGTTCTAGTTTCTCCTCTTTGATGAGGTGTCTTAAGAGTGGGGAACGATTCTCTTTGTTTACAGATATAACTCTTTGTTTAATTGTTTCAACTATAGGTTGAGCATTTTCATTAAAAACTTTTATAGGATTCTTTGTTATTTTTGAGGCTATCTCTAAAATCTTATCTGGGTAGGTTGCTGAAAACATAAGATTCTGACGCTCAGTTGGAATCTCTTTTAGTATAAGTTCTAACTCTTCTGAAAAACCTAAGTTTAACATTTTATCAGCTTCATCAAGAATAAAAAACTTAAGGTTAGAAAGGTTAGTCTGTTTCTTACTTAAAACATCTAAGAATCTTCCAGATGTTGCTACAACAATATCGCACCCTTGTTGAATCTTATATATCTGGTCACCAAGACTCTCCCCACCAATAACACTAACAACTTTAGGTTTTACATCTAAGAACTCTCCGAATCTTTCATAAGCTTTGCTTATTTGTAGTGTTAGCTCTTTTGTTGGAGTTATAACAAGAACTTTGATTTTTGCTTTACCCTCTGTTCTCGTTTTATCTAGCATCTGAAGAGTTGGAAGTATAAAACTAGCACTTTTACCAGTACCAGTTTGAGCCTTAGCCATAACATCTTTTTTATCAAAAACAAGTGGAATAACACTCTTTTGAATCTCAGTTGGTTCAATAAAATCACTTTTAGAGATAGCTTTTAAAATAGGGCTAGATAAGTTTAGTTTTGAAAATGGCATATTGTATAGAATCCTGTATGGTTAAATATAGGTTTATTTTAACTAAATAGGCTTATAGTTTCATTGATTTATAAATGCTATAATTATCCGTATAATTACAAGGATAATAACATGGTAGCTTACACACAAAATGAATTAGTATCTGCGACTAATATATCTAAACAATTTGGCGAATATATCTCAAAAGTTAAAAATGGTTTTGTTGATAAGATAGGTATATTAAAAAACAATAAATTGAATGCTGTAATAGTATCTGTTGAAGAGTATGAACGGATGTCAGAAGCTATGGAACTATTGGAAGATATGGGAATTTATGAAGAGGTTAATGAGAGGTTAAAAAAAAATACGAAGCTTCTTGATGGAGATGATGTTTTAAAAAAATATGGTTTATCTTTAGATGTATGATTTTAAATTTTATGAGGAAGCAGAAAAAGATTTAGCTAAATTAGATAATAATATTAAAAAACTTTTTGTTAAAAAATTGACACAAATAATTAAAAATCCAGAAATAGGAAAAGATTTAGGTCATAAAAATAACTTAAATTTAGTTGGTTTAAAAAAAGTATATTTTGACCACAAAAGATATAGAATCGTTTATGAGATAAAAAATAAAGAGATAATCATACATATTATAGCTATTGGTAAACGAGATAATATGAAAGTTTATAAAGAAGCTAATGCTAGATATAAACAAACTACCAAATAAAACAAGGCAAACAGATGAAAACTAAATCGTTATATATATCGGCACAGGAAAAAGGTGCTGGGACACTTTTTGTGGCAATGGGGATGATGGAGATTCTTAAGAAAAATATCCACCGTGTTGCTTTTTTTAGACCTATAATTTCATCTAAAGATATTGTTGATGGAGATATAGACTTTATGTTAAATCGCTATAACTTAGAGATGGATTATGAGGATTGTTACGGTTTTGATATTAGTTATGTTGAAGCTATGATAGCTTCGAATCGTACTCATGACTTAATGGATGAACTTATTGTAAAGTTTAAAACATTAGAAAAGAACTATGATTTTGTACTATGTGAAGGGATTCGTCGTTCTTTTTTAACATCAACTATCGATTATGACATAAACATACTTATTGCTCAAAATTTTGCTTCTCAATACATAAATATTATCAGTGCTAAAGATAAAACTATAAAAGATATTTATGAAGATGTTTTAATTGGAAATGAAAATGCTATATCTCAAGGGTGTAGCCATTTTGCTACATTTGTAAATAGATTAAATGACAACAGTTACAAAGAACTTCAAAAAAAATTAGAAACTTATAAACTAAAAACTTACCTTTTTAAAGAGGTTGAAGAATTAAATCTTTTAAATATTCAAGATATTATAGATTCTTTGGGTGCTAAAACAGTTGTTTTAGGTGATGAAGACCACACAAGAATCGTAAGAAAAGTGAAAGTAGCAGCTCTATCTTTAGATAACTTTTTAGAGCATATTGAGGAGGATGATTTAGTAATTGTTCCTGCTGATAGGTCAGATATTATTTTAGGTTTACTCGGAGCGTTGTACTCTAGTAACTATCCAAATATATCAGGAATCGTATTCCCTTTTGGTTTAGGTGTTCACCCAAATATTGAAAAACTTTTTAAAGGGTTAAATGGTTTTAGTATCCCTATGCTTTTAGTAGATGGAGATACTTATGAAACAGCAAACACAATCTCAAAAGCACACGCTAGACTTAGAGTAAATAGTGATAGAAAGATAGCCCTAGCACACGGACTTTTTAACTCAAATGTTGATATGGTAGATATTGAGAGTAGAATCGCCAATGCTAAAAGTGATATTATGACACCGATTATGTTTGAGTATAAACTTTTTGATATAGCAAGTTCAAATAAAAAAAGAATTGTATTGCCAGAGAGTGAAGATGAGAGAATCTTAAGAGCAGCAGAGATTGTTCTTCGTAGAGGTTTTGCTGATATTATCTTAATTGGTAATGAAGATGAGGTTAGAGAAAACTACCTTAGACTTGGTATAGACCTTAGTGAAGCGACTATTATTGACCATAATAATTCACCTTATAAAAAAGAGTTTATAGATAAATTTTATGAGATGAGAAAACATAAAGGTTTAACTTATGAGGCTTCAGTTGATGCTATGACAAAGGTTAATTACTTTGCTACTATGATGGTTCATTTAGGTTATGCTGATGGTATGGTTAGTGGTGCTTACCACTCAACTGGAGATACGATTCGCCCAGCATTACAGATAATCAAAACTACTCCTGATGTTTCAGTTGTTTCTAGTGTTTTCTTTATGTGTTTAAGTACAAAAGTTTTAGTTTATGGTGATTGTGCTGTTAACCAAGACCCAGATGCTAAAACTTTAGCTGATATTGCTCTAACTTCTGCTAAAACAGCTTCATCTTTTGGGATTGAGC
>Ga0256824_10000101_pt1 | contig 27499 bp, 29 predicted proteins | sample CV67metaG_FD_191570 | JGI IMG/M metagenome (GOLD analysis project Ga0256824, IMG submission 191570) | Hydrothermal vent microbial communities from East Pacific Rise, Pacific Ocean - CV67 | ecosystem: Environmental > Aquatic > Marine > Hydrothermal vents | place: Pacific Ocean: East Pacific Rise...
ACTATGAAGCATGAAGAAGAAAAGGGTAGGGAAATATCTAGAGAGAGTCTCTTAACAGTTCAAAAAGAATTAGATGCAATACAAGATGAGTTAGTACAAAGCCATGAGAGATGGAGCCAGTCTGAAAAAACACATGAAGATGAGATGATGAAGCTAAAAGAAAAGGGTGAGACATTACATCAAACGCTTACACATAAAGATGAAGCTACAGCAGTTATGAAAAAAGAACATGAAGAGAGTCTTAAAGCTTTTGAGAAAGAGTATGCATCTAATATACAAATAGTTGAAGAGAATGTAGATGCTTTAGAAGAAACCATTAAGACCAAAGAGAAGCATATGCTTGAACTTCAGAATGTACATGATAAAAGGGTAGGAGAAGTCACGCATATGCTGAGTGATTTAGAAAAAAGATTACTTACTAAAGATACACAGATAGAAGCATTAAATGTAGCGAGTAAGTCAGCAGAAGAGGCAATAAATACCTATAAAGTTTCTTTAGAAAAAATGGAAATAGAGAAAGATGAAGTAACCCAAGATAAATCAGACTATGAAAAATCTTTAAAAGCTTCAGAAGAACGCATGGTAAAGCTAGAAAAAAAGTTAGCACGTAAAGAGCAAAGTATGACAACTCTCTATGGAGGAGAGGAGTCAGTCGATACGATGACAGCCCAATCAGATGTGATGACATACATCAGGCAAGGTGAAAGTAAAGAAGTGGTAGCAAAGAAGTTTGGGATGCCTGTCAAGCGAGTGGAACTCATCATCAAGTTTGACAAGATAAAAAAAGAGAAACAAAGTGCCTCATAGTTCATGGAAAGAAATACTTTCAAATGCCTATGAAGCATTAGATCCAGAGTATAAAGATTTTCTTGAGAAAGACTATGGGTATTTCCCTACAAAAGAAAACTATTTCAATGCATTTAAAACATTGGCTAGACATGAAGTTAAATACATTCTTTTTGGGCAAGATCCTTATCCACGTAAAGAGAGTGCAGGTGGTTATGCTTTCATCGATACCAATGTAAAAGAAATTTTTTCGCAAACAGGACTTAGTAAAGAAGTAAATCGTGCGACATCATTGCGTAACTTTGTAAAGATGGCATTGCTACAAAGAGGAGATTTGTCAAGTACTGATACCGCGCAAGATGCCATCGCTAAAGTCGATAAGACAGAACTTATTTCAAATATAGAAGCATTAAGGGCTAACTTTGAAAAAAATGGCGTGTTACTTTTAAACACTGCACTTATTTTTACAGATAAAAAGAGTTCAAGTAAACACATAAAAGCATGGCAACCTTTTATGCAAACACTTTTAAATCAACTTGAAATAAATGCTCCAAAGCTTATACTCTTTGGGACACATGCTAAGGCAATGAAAAAACAACTCAACTTAGATAAATTTGAAATAAGAGAGCTTGAACATCCCTATAATCATACATTTATTTCTAATCCTAAAGCACATGAATTATTTGGTGTGATGAAGTTACTTGAAAAGTAAAGTTTTTTTAGCTATAATTTCGCTCTAAATATCGCTATTACATTTTAAATGTGCACTCATAGCTCAGCTGGATAGAGCATCGGTTTGCGGTACCGAAGGTCTCAGGTTCGAATCCTGATGGGTGTACCACTTTTAACCTCCTTATTTACTTACTTTTAAAACATTTTTTAATAGTTATAATGCTTAATATAATGTAACCCCACCTTCACTAATTCTAATAATAAACTGGAATAACCCCTAAGTTTACCATTAAGTCTTATATGATGAAATCTAAGCCAACCACAGCATGAAGACAGGTGGGTATCATGACTTTACGGTGAATGGTAAGTATGATGTGAAGCTGAGAGGCATATGACAGATGAGAATATCCCTCCCTCTTACTCCATTATCACTTTGAAACCAAGCCCTAACCAGAGTTACACTATAATCATAGCAATACGCTTATGGAGCAAAACAAATGAATATCTTACTCATAAATGAGAACCCTGTGGTCTCACGATTGTTAGCACTTTGTACACGCGAAGAGCATATGTTACTTGAAGAGGTAGCAGGAGTTGATACCATACGACATGGAAAGTATGATGTGGTATTTGTAGATGAAGGTTCTTATAGAGCAGAGGTACTAACGCTCTCTGATATGTTAAGTATAGGTAAAAAAGTACTTTTATCAAATGCGGATGTTGAGATAAATGATTTTGATATGAGTATAAAGAAACCTTTTTTACCTTCACAAATTATAGAGATACTTGCGAATATTGAAGAGATTGATGATGTTTTGGAGGTAGAAGAGATTCAAGAAATGCAAGAGTTAGATGACTCTGAAGAGCTAGAAGAAGAGATAACGTTCGCAGGAACACAAATACTTGATGCAGATGAATTAGAAAAAATAAAAGCACTTTTAGATATGGATGATGAGATAAAAGAAGTGCAAGAGGCGTTAAGTGACGAAGAGATAGAAATACGTAAAATTGAAGCGATTAAAGAACAGCTTATCGCAGATGGTTTAGAAATAGTAGGGGAGGAAGATATAGTGGATGGGTTGAGTGCAGAAGATACAATGGTTATTTTTTCTAGTGAAGAGAATGAAGAGCTGTCAGTAAAAAAGAGTAAGAAAAAGAAAAAGAAAAAAGAAAAAAAGCAAAGTAGAAAATCTATTGAGTTTACAGAAGAAGAGTTAGAGGGTATAGAAGATGCAGTGCAAGTGGCTATCGCTACACTCAAACGTAAAAAAATGAAAAAATTACTTAAAGGTAAAGAGATAGAAATTTCTATAAAGTTAGAGGATAGTAATTAATGCAAAAAGGTGCAATACTGGTACTTTCTGGTCCTAGTGGTGCTGGAAAAAGTACCATTATTAATGCAGCTTCTGATGAAATAGGTGAGTACTACTTTTCTATATCAACTACTACACGTAAGCCTAGAGTGGGTGAAGAGAATGGGGTAGACTATTTTTTTGTGACCAAAGAGAGTTTTGAAGAAGATATAAAAGCAGGTAATTTTTTAGAATATGCCGAGGTGCATGGCAACTACTATGGAACATCACTCAGTCCTGTTCGAGAGGCATTAACAGAGGGTAAATTGGTTATTTTTGACATTGATGTACAAGGGCATAGACTGGTTCGTGCGAAGATGAACGATATTACCACATCAGCATTTATCACACCTCCCACATTAAAGGCTTTAGAAGAACGGCTACGTGCAAGATGTACGGATGATGAATCTGTTATTGTCAATCGTGTTGAAAATGCAAAAAGTGAAATACAAGCAGTGGGTGAGTACGATTTTACAATTATCAATGATACGGTTGAAAAAGCTGCACGTGAGTTTGTTATTGTTGCAAATGCAGCGAGATTGAAACAAAGTACGGAAGATGAGGCCAAATTTATCAAGCAATGGTTGGGCGAATAGAAACATTAAACATTTTGCAGTATAATTATTCAAATTAATGCTCAATGTAGCGAAATAAAAAGGATAGACCATGGGTATGCCAAGTATGCCAGAACTATTGATTGTGCTTGCAATCGTAGTATTACTCTTCGGAGCTAAAAAGATTCCAGATCTTGCAAAAGGTATGGGTAAAGGGATTAAAGACTTCAAGAAAGCGATTAAAGAAGACGAAGAAGATGTAAAAGAAGTTGCTTCTAAAGCTGCTGATGAAGTTGAAACTAAAATTGAAGAGAAAAAAAGCAAAAACGCTTAATTTTCTCAACATATAAGTTACGAGTGTTCAACTCGTAACATCTACACTATCCGTACGGAAAATCTATGAAATTAAAATCACATATCAATAACGTTGTCAAAGATGCTTTTAATAAAGCTGGAATTGAACATGAGCCTATGTCTGTCTCTGAAGCAACAAAACCCGAGTTTGGAGATTATCAATTTAATGGTGCTATGGCACTGTCTAAAAAACTGGGGTTAAATCCTAGAGAGATTGCCAATAAAATTTTAGAAAACTTAGACTTTACAGGTGTCCTCGCTAAGGCAGAGATTGCAGGGCCTGGGTTTATTAATCTTTGGTTGAACCCTGCTTGGATTGCGATACAATGTGCAGATGCTTTAAATGATGATAGACTAGGTGTTAATTTACGTAAAAAGCCTATCAAAGTTGTATTAGACTATTCTGGACCTAACATGGCAAAGCAGATGCATGTGGGGCATTTACGGTCTACAATTATTGGTGATACTTTGGCAAATCTTCTTAACTTTTTAGGAGATGAGGTAATACGTCAAAACCATATTGGCGATTGGGGTACGCAGTTTGGTATGCTTGTTGCTTATTTGGAAGAGACAGGAGAAGATGCTTCTGTCTCTTTGAAAGATTTAGAACAGTTTTACAAAGATGCCAAAGGGCGTTTTGACGCAAATGCAGACTTTGCAGATAAAGCCAGAGAGTATGTCGTCAAGATACAATCAGGTGACAAACACTGTTTACAGTTATGGCAAAAGTTCATTGACATTTCATTAGGACATTGTGAAGAAGTGTATGAAAAACTTGATGTCCATCTCACCCGTGAAGATGTACGTGCAGAAAGTTTTTACAATGATGAATTGGCAAAGGTTATCACAGGTTTAGAAGCAGAAAATATGCTTCAGCAGAGTGATGGAGCACAGTGTGTCTTTTTGGAAAATGATGAAATACCAGTTATTGTACAAAAGAGTGATGGTGGATACCTTTATGCGACTACTGACCTAGCAGCCTTACGTTACCGTGCCCAAGTATTAGGGGCAAAGCGTATCTCTTATGTGGTAGATGCAAGACAAGCAGGGCACTTTAAACAAGTATTTACCGTAGCCAAAAAATCTGGTTTTGTACCAGAAGATGTAACACTAGAACATATCGCCTTTGGTACAATGATGGACAAAGGTGGGAAGCCATTTAAGACTAGAGATGGTGGTACTGTCAAGCTTATAGACTTACTTGACGAGGCTGTTGTCAAAGCACATGAAACGATTAACAATAAAGATGACTATAGCCAAGAGCAGCTAGATGAACTTGCAAAAATTATAGGTATTGGTGCAGTGAAGTATGCGGATCTTTCTATTAATCGTGAGTCCAACTACATTTTCAACTGGGATAAAATGCTCTCTTTTGAGGGGAATACTTCACTTTATATGCAGTATGCTTATGCAAGAATACAGAGTATTTTTAGAAAACATAACGCGCCTATAGCTGGGGATATTATCATTGGTGATGCATTGGAGCATAGACTCTCTACAATGTTACTGCGTTTTGAAGATGTCCTCAGTCGTGCGTCGGTAGATGCTAGTCCCAATCAGATTACAACGTATCTCTATGAATTGGTAACACTCTTTATGCGCTTTTATGAACAAAACCCGATGTTAAAAGAGGGTGTAGATGAAGAAACTAAAATGAGCCGCTTACAATTGGCAGATTTAACGGCGAAGACTATTAAGCAAGGGCTTGATATACTTGGTATTAAAGTTGTAGATAAATTATAGTTTTCCCTTCGACAATCTCAGGGAACATCGGTGGCTGAGATTATAGAAGCCATAATTGAGAAGGAGACCTTTACATGAAAGCACTGATTGTTTTAGCTATATTAGCAACAATAGGAATTATTTTTTTTAAATATAGTAGAGAAAAAGATATTAAAAAACTTCTCCTATCTTTGGCTACCCTTGGTATTATTATTTCATTGGCAGTAGTCGGGAATTTAACACGTCCCGTAATACCTATCTACATTGCACATATGATTTTGGTGATACTTGCATGGGGTGGATTAATCACGTATGTGTTTAAGAAGAAGTATTATTGGTGGCTTATTTTTGCACCTGTGGTCACGATTGGATTGTTTTTGCTCTTGGAGTTGTTGACCGGTTCAGGTCATGAATTAACGTAGGGTCGATAGAATCGACCACAAAACTACGCAGGATCTATATCTTTATTTTTCTTTTGATTTTCAACCAATTCAGCTAAAAATTGCTCTAACGAATAGCGCTGTCTATATTCTGGTATCATAATATGTATAAGAATATCTCCTAAATCTGCAACAACCCAGTCATCACTCATATCTGAAGCTAAAATACTGTCTCCACTGTTTCTAAGACCAATTTTAAGGTGGTCCGCAAGTGCTAAGGTATGTTTACCATTAAGTGAATTTGCAATCACCACACGCTTTGCAATGTAGTCAGCATCTTCTAGGTTAAATACTTCTATTTCATCGGCTTTTTTGTCATCAAGAATCTTTACGATATTCTCTACTCTTTCTTCTAGTGTCATTAATGTTGTCCTTCAAGTACTTGTTGTACTGATTTTTTAATTTTATTGTCAATATAGTGTAAATCTTTTAATGTTCTGATTTGACTAGAACTGATAGGTGTATTAAGATGTAATACTTCCCATTGTCGTAGTTCATCTACATTTAAAAGGTAACTATCTCTAGTTGCAACGACCCATATAATGTTGGCATTGAGCCATTCAAAATGATGCCACTGTGTCAAAGATGCTAAGTTGTCAGCTCCTATGATAAGATACTTTACATGATACACTATATTAAAATGTTTTACAGAATCTGAGGTATAAGTACTTTGTCCTTTTTCAATCTCATAATCATCAACCAGAACTTTTTCTTCTGTATCAAAAAGAGTATGACACCAGTCTAACCTCTGTTTAGCAGAGGCAAGGGAAGATGTTTTAAAAGGATTAAGGTAAGTGGGAACGACAAGTAGCCCGTCTATATCAAAGTTTTTTACAACTTCTTGAACGATTTGTTGATGTCCTAAGTGCGGAGGGTCGAAACTCCCACCAAACATTGCAACAACTGGCTTGTGTTCTTTAACCAAATGCTAACCTCATTTACTGTAAAATTGTGTAATTTTAGCATAAAAAGCATAAGGGAAAAGTATGGCTGTAAAAGTAGCAATAAATGGACTAGGTAGAATTGGTAGATGTGTGGCAAGAATTATTGCAGATAGAGACGATATAGAACTCGTTGCAGTAAATGCCTCAGGTACAGAAGAAATGCTTGAGTATAATCTCAAATATGATTCAGTACATGGAAGACGCAATGATGTTACTGTTGCCAATGGAGTTTTAAATATAGGTGATACACGCGCAAAAATATTTGCAGAACGAGACTTATCTAAAATAGATTTTGCTTCAGTGGGTGTAGAAGTAGTACTAGAGTGTACAGGAGCATTCCTAACAGCTGCATCTGTGCAACCATATCTTGATAATGGTGTAAAAAAGGTACTCTTCTCTGCACCAGCAAAAGATGATACCGCTACTTTTGTACTGGGAGCAAATGCTGATGAATATGCAGGTCAAGCTGTGGTTTCAAATGCAAGCTGTACTACCAATGGACTGGCTCCTGTAGCTAAAGTACTTGATGATGCTTTTGGTATAGAGAATGGATTAATGACAACGATACACTCTTACACATCCTCTCAACCTATCTTAGATGCGAAACATAAAAAAGATCCAAGAAAAGGGCGAAGTGGAGCTGTAAATCTTGTACCTACTACAACAGGGGCAGCAAAAGCTATCTCAAAAGTACTTCCAAATTTGGCAGGGAAGATAAATGGTCAAGCCATTAGAGTACCTACTGCAGATGTTTCAATGGTTGATTTAACTGTAACCCTTAACAAAGATGTGACAGTCGAAGATGTACAAAATGCATTTAAAGTTGCATCTGAGGGGTCACATAAAGGCATACTTGGTGTAGATGAAGAGTATAGAGTGTCTATGGACTTTGTAGGAGAAGAATTAAGTACAGTTGTACCACTAGATACTATTCAAGTAATAGGAAATAACATGGTAAAAGTACTTTCATGGTATGACAATGAATGGGGATATTCTTGTCGTTTAGTAGATATGGCCGTGCATATAAGTAAATAATAATTTTAGGAAAATAGGGTAAATTGATGAAAATAATTAAAGATTTAGATATAGATGGTAAAAGAGTTTTTATAAGATGTGACTTTAACGTGCCAAAAGATGAATTTGGAAATATTACAGATGACAGACGTATTCGTTCTGCATTGCAGACTATTCGTTACTGTATTGATAGAGATTGTAAAATCATTTTAGCATCACATTATGAAAGACCAGAACCAGGTAAGTATGAAGAACGTTTTTCTCTTGAAGCGGTTGCAAAAAGATTACATACACTTCTTAAAATTAGAAGAGATGTTGTCATGGCAAAAGATGTAGTTGGCCCAGATGCTCGTGCAAAAGCAGATGCTTTAGAAGCAGGGGATGTATTGTTACTTGAAAACCTACGTTATGAGGCAGGAGAAACTGAAAATGATGAAGTATTTGCTAAAAAATTAGCCGAATTTGCAGATATCTATATCAATGATGCTTTTGGTGCTTGTCATAGAAAACATGCTTCTATTCATGCGATAACTAAGTTTTTTGATGCAAAGCATAAAGCTGCAGGCTTTCTTATGGGCAAAGAGGTAAACTTTTTCTCTAAAGTATTAGAAAACCCTGTGCGTCCTTTTGTTGCTGTTGTGGGTGGTTCTAAAGTTTCTGGAAAACTTCAAGCACTTACAAACCTTATCACTAAAGTAGATAAGGTTATTATCGGTGGTGGTATGGCATTTACCTTCTTGAAGGCACATGGACATGAAGTAGGTAACTCTTTAGTAGAAGATGATTTACTTGATGAAGCAAATGCTATTATTACTAAAGCTAAAAAACTGGGTGTAAAGTTTTATTTGCCAGTAGACGTGGTAGCTGCACCTGAATTTTCAGAAAATACAACAGTTAAATTTCTCCCTATTCAAGAGATTCCTGTTGGATGGATGGGACTAGATATTGGGCCGGCAACAACTAGACTTTTTAGAGAAGCATTGAATGATGCACAAACGATTATTTGGAATGGACCAATGGGTGTGTACGAGATGGACAGATACTCTAAGGGAAGCATGGCAATGTCAAATAATATTGCACAAACACATGCTACAACTATTGTAGGTGGTGGTGACACTGCAGATGTGGTACAGCGTGCTGGAGATGCAGATGAAATGACATTTATCTCTACAGGTGGTGGTGCAAGTCTTAAGTTAATTGAAGGTGTTGAATTACCAGGATTAGTTGCGTTACAATAAACGCTTTTGAGTAAGACGAAAAAGACTATGCTGTCTTTGAAATTAGTTAAGCAGCAGGTTTATACGACTAGTCGTATCGAAAGGAAATAGAATGATTTATGCAGCTAATTTTAAAACGAACCATACACGTAAAAGTACAGAACTTTATATGGTAGAGTTAAATGTAAAGTTACGAGCTAAAAACCCTGAAGATAAAGTATATATTTTCCCTCCTGCTACTGCATTAGACAGTTATGAAGGTGACTTTACATTGGGTACACAAAATGCATACCATGCTCAAAATGGCGCATATACTGGAGAGATAGGTCTTGAACAGTTAGATGAATTTGGTGTTAAAACAATCCTCATAGGACACAGTGAACGTAGAGAATATATGGCTGAAACACAAGAGAAAGTAGCCCAAAAATTTACATTTTTTAAAGAACAAGATTTTGAGATTATTTACTGTATCGGGGAACCATTAGAAATACGTGAAAAGGGCTTTGAGGCAGTAATGAAATATTTACTTGCGCAGTTTGATGGCATTGATATTTCCTATGATAAACTCATTGTTGCGTATGAGCCTATTTGGGCTATTGGTACAGGACGCTCTGCTACAGTGGAAGAGATATCTACGACACACAGAGCCTTGAAAAAAGCAATTAATGAGAAACCACTACTCTATGGTGGTTCGGCTAAACCTGCAAATATAAAAGAGATTACGAGTATCGCTGGCGTTGATGGGGTGCTTGTGGGGTCTGCATCATTGGATGCTGAGAGTTTTTCTCAGATGGTACTTTCGTAAAGTATATTTTATCCGTAGGTCGGGGTATCCTTACCCCGACGGTATAAATATTATAATAAAATTATGTTTGAATGTATGATGATAAATGTTAGATTGTGGTTGGAAATTTATATTTAATGCATATGGCAACCGTCGGGGTACGGAGACCCCGACCTACGGTTATTTAAATAAATCAGATAACGCAGTGGTATCTTTTGTTTTTGTAATTTCTGGTTCAGATGAGTCAACTTGTCTTTCAGCGACACCTTCCACTTCATTTAGTTCTATCGTATATCCTGTTAGCATAGAAGCTAAACGGATATTAATCCCAGATTTACCAATGGCTTTTGCTTTTTGGTCACCTGTAATGTTTATGATGGCTTTCTTCTCTTCTGCATCTACTTTAATACTTTGTGTAATCGCAGGACTTAAAGCTCTTGTGATAAATACTTCTGGAATAGGAGAGTACTCAATACAGTCAATGTTTTCACCATCAAGCTCTTGGCTAACTGCATTGATACGAACACCTTTTACTCCAACAGCTGCACCAATAGGATCGACATTCATTTGTTCTGTTTTCAGAGCAATTTTTGCACGTTCGCCTGGGATTCTTGCGGCATTGACTATTTCAACAACGCCATCATCTATTTCAGGTACTTCTGAAGCCATAAGGGCTTCTAAAAACTTTGGTGAAGTTCTAGTAAGCTCTAAGAAGAGTCCATATTGAGGATCAACAGAGACAAAACGTAAGAGTGCTCTAATACTATCCCCACGTTTATATGTTTCACCCTTAATACGGTTTCGAAGACTCATGACACCTTTAAGTTCACCTATTTCTACATAGGTGTTGTCATCTGCATCAACACGATTAACTGTACCTAACATCACTGAGCCTACTTTTTCTCTGTACTTTTCAAAGAGGTCTTGTTCTACACGTCTTTGTACATGGTATTCAAGTTCTTTAAAAAGATTGGCAGATGCCGTACGACCATGGTCTTCTAAAATAAATTCTTCTTTGAGTTGGTCACCTACTTCTAGTGAATCATCAAATTCTTTGGCTTCAGAGAGGGACATGTGTGCATCAGAAGGTACTTTTTCTTTATTGTCCTCTTTTCCTACTTCTACGAAAAGTTGTCTATCATTATCTGCCACAACAGTAATGACTTTATTGACTGCATATGTTTTGGTGTCATTATCAATAATGACTTCAAACCCAGAAGTAAATGTAGTAAGCTTTTTTGCTGTATTTATAAGTGCATCAGTAAATGCATCTATCGCATGTTCTTTGCTTATATTTTTTTCATGTGCTATTGCTTCTATAATATCTAATATTTTTTCCATGTGTAAATTCCTGTATCTATAAATTTAATTGATATGATTTTCAATTTACCGCTACAAGAGGTAACATAACAGTGTTAAGAACGTCTAGGGAGTGGTTTTTTGAAAGTTTGGTATTATAGCTAACCGAACCTTTACTGAAAATAAAGTATAATCTATTCAATTTGAATAGAATTTAAAAGGATATAGATGAAATTAAAACTTGCTAGAACGACACTTAAGGCAAAGCCTAAAACGATTGAACTGAAGAAATTAGAAGAAGAGCTAGCAAATAAATCTATATTTTATTTCGATAAAGATAACTCTCATAAAGAATTAAAAGAGCTTATTGAATACTTTGAAGAAAAAGGCTTCTCGGTTTATATGAGAGAAGTAAAATATGGTTTAGATGAGAATGAGTATATCTATGAAGTACATATTATCGCATAATCATAGCGATATTAAAGAGATATATTGAGTAGCAAAAAATTATTTATAGAAACACTTGGGTGCGCAATGAATGTTCGTGATAGCGAACATATGATTGCAGAACTCAACAGACAAGAACCCTACGAACTTACCCAAGACCTTTCCGAAGCTGACCTTATTATTATCAATACCTGTTCTGTACGTGAAAAACCTGTGGCTAAACTTTTTTCTGAGATAGGTGTGTTTAACAAACATAAAAAAGAAGGTGCTAAAATAGGTGTAACAGGATGTACTGCTTCACATTTAGGGAAAGAAATTATTAAACGTGCACCTGCAGTTGATTTTGTATTGGGTGCTAGAAATGTCTCTAAAATCACAGAGGTGGTAGATAAAAAACATGCGGTTGAAGTAAGTACAGATTTTGATGAGAGTACCTATGCTTTTGGTGAATATAGATCAAACCCTTTCAAGGCTATGGTCAATATCTCTATAGGGTGTGACAAGTCTTGTACCTTTTGTATTGTGCCAGCTACACGGGGTGATGAAATATCTATTCCCTCAAACCTTATAGTACAAGAAATAACCAAAGCAGTGAAAACAGGAGCAAAGGAAGTAATGCTTCTTGGACAAAATGTAAACAACTATGGAAGACGTTTTGGTAATGCTGAAGAGCAATGTGATTTTACGCAACTCTTACAAAATATTTCTCAAATCGATGGCTTAGAACGTATCCGTTTTACTTCTCCTCATCCACTCCACATGGATGATACTTTTTTAGAAGAGTTCGCAAATAACCCTAAAGTATGTAAACAGATACATGTTCCTCTACAGTCAGGTTCAACAAGACTTCTTAAAGAGATGAAGCGTGGTTACACGAAAGAGAACTTTATCAACCGTTGTGAGAAGATACGTGCTTTATGTCCAGAGGCTACTATCTCTACAGATGTAATTGTAGGGTTTCCAAATGAAAGTGATGCTGATTTTGAAGATACGATGGAAGTACTTGAAAAAGTACGTTTTGAACAAATGTTTTCATTTAAGTACTCACCACGTCCTCATACTGAAGCAGCAGAGTTTGACAACCAAATAGACAATACCCTAGCTGGGGCACGTTTAACAAGATTGCAGGCAAGACATACCGAGATACTAGATGAAATTATGGATGCACAAATGGGTGCTGTGCATAAAGTTTATTTTGATGAACTAAAACCAAATGGTAGAGTCTCAGGTCGCTCTAATGATGGAAAACTCTTTTTTGTTGAGGGCAGTGAAGAGCTTCTTGGTAAAATTGTAGATGTTAAAGTAACCAAGACATCAAGAGGTGCACTTGATGGTGTACTTGTCTAAGTAAGTTATGAAGGACTTTTTACGAAAAGTGGGGCAATTCATCATACCGCCATTGGCCTATGTACTTATGCGTATGTTATGGTGGACGAGTAAGAAGAACTTTCATAATGCTGATGCTATTTCCGATAAACAGCATGTCTGTGTCACATGGCACGGAGAACTTCTCATGACACCACAAGCGTATAGATATATACATAAAAAGCATCCTGCTTCTGCGATTATCTCGTCTCATTTTGATGGTTCTCTTATTGCAGGGACACTCTCACTTTTGCGAATACGACCACTGAGAGGTTCTACAAAAAAAGGAGCAAAACAAGTACTACTCCAAGCCTTTAAAAGTATAAAGTCTGGAGAAGAAGTACTTATCACGCCAGATGGTCCTAGAGGCCCTAGACACACCATGAGTGATGGGGCTATTGGGATAGCATTGAAAAGTAAACTTCCTATATTTGTAATGAACTATACGGCGAAGAGCTACTGGCAGTTAAATTCTTGGGATAACTTTGTCATACCTAAACCATTTACTACGATTGACTTTTATATGCAGAGTATTTCGTTAGAGGGTATGGAGCTTGAAGTTGCAAAAGTATATTTACGAGAGAAAATGTTAGAAAACACCATCATGTAGGGTTGGCTTTAGCCGACCTTTAAAATCATAGAGGAGTGCGTGTGCAAGAAAAACTTTTAAGTTATGCAGATGATTTTCTAGAGTACCTTTTTGATGTGCGTGGGTATTCTGATCACTCCATTACTACCTATGAAATAGCCTTACGTCAGATGATGGAAGTCAGCCATTTTTATGAAGAAGAGGGCTTTAATGTCTTAGATATTACACCCTTTCGTTTTACTATGGTAAAAAATAGTAAAAAGACTATTGTTAAAAAACTCTCTGCGGTACGTTCTTTTGTCAAATACTTAGAAGATCAATGCCATCTAGCTATGAAACTGATAGGAGATGAGCCTATAAAAGTACCCCAGAGCCTTCCTAAGCCTATAGAAGAAACATACATTAAAGAAGTATTGGAACAAGCAAATTTAGAAGAAAAATTACTGATTTCAATGCTTTATGGCTTGGGTCTGCGTATTTCAGAACTTGCACAACTTAAACTAGATGATATTAAGGGGAAGTGGGTTCAAATACTTGGTAAAGGTAATAAAGTAAGAGAGTTACCACTGCTTGATGAACTTCAAAATCTTATAGCAGTATATGTGAAAGAAAAGAGTCCTAAAAAGTACCTTTTTGAAAAAGGGAATGCACCTATGAATGTGGCACAACTTCGTTACATCATCACAAAACTTTTTAAGGCAGCGGGTATTAAAGCAACACCCCATCAACTAAGGCACTCCTTTGCCACACATCTACTAAACAATGGTGCACGCATAGCAGATGTTTCTGAGCTTCTTGGTCATGAGACGATGGCAACCACACAGGTCTATACAAAACTAGGAAGTGCTAAAAAGATGCAAGAGTATATGAATGCACACCCTTTGGCACAAGATGGAATGTAGGGTGTTGTCCCATGACAACACCCTACAGAAATTTTGAAATTTTTATGTTTTCTGTGAAAATGTAAGGTCTTATTTTACTTGGGATGTTTGCTACTCTACACGTTTCTTTAAATTCTTTGGGCATCGTCTCTGTTAGGTAGGGTGCAATGAAGAGTAAATCATTTTGCAATTCTACTGCCCACTCTCCACCTATGACTAGGCTATTTTCTTTTTCTACTTCTTTTCGTTGTGAAGCTGAGAGTAGGTATCCTAGTTTTTTTAGTGTTAGGTCTGTGGCTTTGACTTTGGCTTGAAGCGTGTGTAGTTTGATAATGTGTAATTTTTTTTCTCTCCTAAGTGTTTCAAAACCGTCTTCTAGAGTCTCTTTGTCTTTTCTTAGGTAGTCAAAACTTCTTTTTATGCCTTCTTTGTACTCAGCCATCAAAGTATCTGCATAGTGTTTTCTAAACTTGTTTCGTTCATATTTTTCATCGCTATTACTTGCATCTACAAAGTAAGGCAAATCATTGGCTTCCAGGTAAGAGAGTAGCTCTTTTTTAGCATAAGGAAGTAGAGGGCGCACTAGGGTATAGTTCTCTCTTTTGGAGAGGGCTTCAAGTCCAAGTAGTTCAGAGAGCCCTGCCCCTTTAGTAAGACGCATGAGTAGCCACTCTAGCTGGTCGTTTAGTTGGTGTGCTGTGAGTATGTTGTCATAGCCTTCTATGCTTACTAGTGAGTCAAAGAATTCATAGCGAAAGTCTCTGGCTTGTTTTTCAAAGTGTGACTCAAACTTAGGAGCCGTGATATGATGGCAAAAAAGTTTGTGTTTTTTAGCTAAGGCTTTTGCGTGGGCTACTTCTTCTTTGCTTTGTGCTCTGATGTTGTAGTCTACAATGGCAATATCAAACTTGATGTTGTTTTCTAGGAGTAGAAAGAAGAGAGCTGAAGAGTCAATGCCTGCGGAGAATGCTAATAGGTTTTTTTTATTTGTAAGGTTTTTTGTATCAATAGTTAGCATGTTTTCCCTTTCGTAGGGTCGATGAAATCGACCAAAAGCCTTTTATTCATGAATATTATTGGTCGATTGTATCGACCCTACGCAATAGTGTTGCTAATAATTGAGAACCTACCAACTCTGTTACTTTTGCTTCATAACGTTTACCATACTCTACGGGTAAGTCAGATGTGTCATTTATGAAGATTTCTCCGTCTATATCTACTGCCCAGTTAAGGGGTCTTGCACTTAGTAGATACTCGTGTTCGTCACTTTCTCCGTCTATGACTACCGTGACTGTTTGTCCTACCATAGTTTCTAATGATGTCTGTGTAGACGCTTCTGCTATGTCACCTAAGATGTTTGCTCTCTCATCTATGGTTTCTTGTGAGATTTGCTCTAGGGTGTAGGCAGAAGTTGTCTCTTCATTGGAGTAAGCGAAGGTGTTAAATCTGTCAAATTTAAAGTTTTTCATAAAGTTACATAGCTTTTGAAAACTCTCATCACTCTCTCCTGGGTGTCCTGCTATGAGAGAGGTACGTATAAAGGCATTGGGTTTAGATTTCATATATTCTAAGAGTTCTATAGTCTTCTTTTCTCCAAATCCACGTTTCATAGTCTTAAGTACAGAATCTTCTATATGTTGGATAGGCATATCATAATAGGTCTGAAATATGTTAGAGTCTGCGATGGTGTCTATAAGTTCAAAAGTTGTGGTACTTGGATAAAGGTATAAGATACGTGCAGACTTCACACCTTCTATAGCTTCTACTCCCTTGATAAGTTCTGTAAGTCCATCAGTCATCTTCATGTCACGTCCGTAGCTAGATGAGTCTTGCGAGATGAAAGAGAAGTCATAGTAGCCGTCTTTTACTAACATCTCTACCTCTTTAACGATGGAAGAGAGTGAACGTGAGTGTAGCTTACCTTTAAAGCTAGGAATGGCACAAAATGAACAGCTTTGGTTACACCCCTCAGCTATCTTGATGTAGGCATGGTAGTTAGAGCCTGTGATGACTCTACCACTTGTTTCTGTAGCTAGGTAGACTTCTGGAGAAAAGGTACTTTGTTTAGAAGCGATGAGTTCGTCTATCTTCTCATAGTCACCCACACCTGTAAAAATGTCTATCTCAGGCATATCTGCTTGGAGTTCTTCACGGTAACGTTCTGTAAGACACCCTGACATGACTAGGATGGAGTTCTCTTTACGTTCATCATGTAGGCTTAGTACAGTGTTGATACTCTCTTCTTTAGCAGCATCTATGAAGCCACAAGTATTGACAATGATGACATCAGCAGTAGTAGGATCATCGCTTATCTCATATTCTTTAAGTCGTCCGAGCATGACTTCAGAGTCTACAAGGTTTTTGGTACAGCCGAGGCTTACAAGATGGAGCTTTTTTTGGTGGAGTTTTTTTGTCATGATTTTTAGTTTTCCCATTCGTTTTGATTAAATATACCAAGTATGATTATTTTGTCTTTTTCTGTATCGATATAATAAGGAACACTGTAGCCCTTAAATATTAACTCTCTGGTGTATGTGTCTTGTGAAGATTCTCTACGTCTATGGCTAAAGGGATTGTATGGAATATCTTCTATTTTTGCAGTTATATCATCTAAAAAGGCTAATGCTCTATGTGGATTGTCTAAAGCTATAAATAAAGCTATGATTTGAAGCTCATCGTCAAATCGTATAGATTTTTCAATGATCATATTTTAGATAGTATGTTTTCTCTAAGTATATCAATCCCATCATGGAAATCTTTTGTTTCCAACGTACCATTCTTATAGTCAGTTACTCTATTTTCTATCTCTATATTTAGTTTATTATGGTTGTTTTTTTGATAAAAATCCAACAGTTGAGATAAGGCATCTTTGATGTTTGTGGTGTGAAATTCTTCTTTTAGGTTGTCTATAAAGTGTTTGTCTACATCAATGATAAGTTGCATGTCTATCCTTTATATAGTTTCATAGCATTATAGCATAAATAAAAAAGAGTATAAAAGAATAATATTGAAAAAATGTAATGAGAGTGAAAGTAAGAAAAGAAGCTAGAGCCAGACCGAAGTCTGTCTCTATGTGTTTGAGTAAAACTTTAAGAATAATTCTTAGAAGTTGTATCTACCCCATACACGGAAAAAGTTTTGAGCATCTTCAGCACCTTGTCTGTCATCGTTTTGGTTAACGAATGCAGCAAATACTGTTGCGTTGTCAGTTACTTTAGCTTTGTATGTTAAAGCGATTTCTTGGTAAGTACCAGCATCTTTTGCACCTGTTCCCAATACTGATGCATGAGCAGTTTTATCTAAGTCAGAGTTAACATAGTAAACACCAAATTTTCCACCAAGTGCTTTAGCACCTACAGCTACTTTAAATGTATCAGAAGCTCTTTTGATAGTGTTTTGGTTTAAGATAGCTTGTGTATAAAGTGGTGTTTTAACACCAGAACCAGCGATGTTAGCAATATCAAGTGTACCATCATCTACTGAAGAGTATGCAACTGAAGCGTCAAACATACCGAAGTTTCCAGCAATTTTAGCACCATATGCTGTAGTGTCATCAGATACTGCATCACCACCAATTTGTCCACCTTGAAGAGCGATTGAATAATCACCTAGAGCAAATTTAGCATCACCCCATAGTGCTTGAGCATCTTTTCCACTTTGTGCAACATCAAATACATTATAGAATGTACCTGTTAATGTTAAACCGTCGATAGACTTGTTTTGTGCAGTAAACATAGCTGTACCGTCACCACCTTGGATTCTATTGAAATCGTTAAGGTTACCTAGTGAGTTATTTGCTCTTGTTACATAAGCACCTACTAAAGTTGTGTCTGGAACGTCAGAGTTTACAACTAGTACAGCGTCAAATGAGTTTTTGAACATGTTCCAACCCTCAGAGAAGGCAAATGGTGAAAGTGATTTTGGAAGGTATTGACGACCAACTTTAAGTGAAGTATTTCCCATACCATATGTTAAGAAAGCTTGTGACAATGCACCACCAGTAAGACCATCAGTTGTTCCACCAGCATTTTGTACAAGACCAGAAACTACTTCTCTGTGTAGTCCAAGAGATGAAATAGCATTTAATGTAACTCCTGCACCAATACCTGCAATTACATCTTTGTTAGTAGCATTTAACTGGATACCAGCGCCTGCTGCTGCTTGACCAGATGTTGAATCTTTAGGACCTTGGTCAAAAAGTGAACCATTTCCGTTACCATCTGTTGTTTGGTAATAAACGACACCTTGTCCGTTAAAATCCCAACCTGTATCTGCTACTGCCACTGGAGCAGGTGTTTCTACTACTGGCTCAACTGGAGCGATATCTCCACCAGCCATAATCATTGTTGATGCTACTACTGAAAGTAATAATGTTTTTTTCATTGTAATTCTCCTTGAATTTTTTTGAATACTCCATATTATAACAAATAATGAACAGACATGTCAATAAAATTAATAAAAAGTTAACAAAAAGTTAATAATTTGTAAATATACACGTATTTACGGTCGTTAGAGAGGGTAACAATATAGAAAATAGTGGAAAAATAGTACTATTTTTACTGTTTATGGGTCAATATTTAAGAAAAGTTAATGGATTTTATATATTTGTTAGTATGAAAGATACTGAAATGAATGAAGTAATGGTGGCGCCAGACGGAATCGAACCGCCGACACAAGGATTTTCAATCCTTTGCTCTACCAACTGAGCTATGGAGCCACGACTTAAAAGAAGATATCTGTTTAAGTGGATAGAATTATAACCGCTTAAACTTAAATATCTGTAGTGAAATAAAGAAAATGATTATTTTTGTAAATTTTTTACCAATTCCATAAAAGTTTCACCCCTATGCTTGTATGATTTGAACTGATCAAAGCTTGCAGCAGCAGGTGAAAGAAGTGCTATGCTTTCTCTTGTTAAGTGCGTATCAATGTTTTTTACCGCGACATCCATGGTACCACATGCTACTGTTTGAATATTATATTGCTTGGCAAGTCTTAAAAGTGTGTCGTTATTTTCCCCTATAGTATATAGTGTAAGTATAAGAGGTTTCATTTGTTCAAAAAGAGGAGACATATCTATCCCTTTATCATCGCCCCCAAGTATGAGGTGGATATGTTTATCTGCGTAGCCTTTGACTGCTTGTATCGTAGCATCTAAGTTAGTGGCTTTTGAGTCATTTACCCAAAGTCTACCTTTGGCATCTGTTAACTCTTCTTGTCTGTGTGCATCACGTTTAAATGTATTGAGTAAGGCATAGTCTGTTTCATCAAAAAGTACTTTAGTGATGGCTAAAGAGAGAAGAGCATCTTGTAAGAAGGCACCCTTGTAGTCGAGTTTTGAGGCATCTAAGCCAAAGTAATCACATAAAAAAGCATCGCTATCATACTCTACCACATAGGCATCTGTTTGAGGAAGGGTTAGTCCTTTGGGGACAAGAGCTAGTTCTCCTTCTTTCATAGTAAGCAATGGTCTAAGCTTATCTGCTTCATATGCTTCAGGTGTACCATGCCAGTCCAGATGGTCTGGCGTGATAGGCAGTAAAAGGTAAATGTCAGGAGACGCAACCTGTGTATGATGCAAAGTAAAAGAAGAACTCTCTAGTATCCAAATAGGGGCATTTTCATCTAAGTCTGCAAGAGGTGTACCGATGTTCCCCCCGTTTATAGCACCACGCTTTTCAAGTATATGTGTGAGCATCTGTGTGGTAGTGGTTTTACCATTGGTACCAGATATCCAAATGTTAAAAGGTTTAGCTTCGACAGGCTCAGGCACCGATTTAGTTATATTGGTTCCCTGAGCTTGCCGAAGGGCAAAAAAGTCATATTCACTTAAAAGATGTTTTGCTTGTTTTATGAGTGGGTGTTTAGGCGGAAGGCTAGGTGTGGTTACTTCTAGGGTACTCTCATCAGGATTGAACTCTTTTGAGGGTCTTATGGTGTTGTTGTTGTCATCTTTATATGTTTTTTCACATCTGTCATCATAAAAAGTACAGCCACCACCTAGTTTTTTAGCAATGGCTTTGGTGGTGAGTCCGTAACCGAATAATGTTGGTTTGTTCATGTGAACCCTACGTCTATCTAAATTTAAACGAAATTAACGCTAAAATATTGGCGATAAAAGCAATCATCCAAAAACGAACGATGATTTTGTTTTCTGCCCAGCCTTTGAGTTCAAAGTGATGGTGTATGGGAGCCATGCGGAAAACACGTTTTTCTCGTAGTTTAAAAGAGCCCACTTGTAAGATGACAGAAACAGTCTCAATGACAAAAATAATACCTATGAGTATGAGTAAAACCTCACTTTTACCTAAGATGGCAAGGTAGGCTAAAAAACCACCTATAGCAAGACTTCCTGTGTCACCCATGAAGACTTCGGCAGGGTAACAGTTGTACCATAGAAAACCTAGTAGTCCCCCTGCAAGTGCTGCAGCGAGTATCATGACTTCCCCTACACCTTTGATGTTTGGCACCAAAAGGTATTGAGAGAAGATGGCATGTCCTGTCACATAGATGATCACACCAAGGGTAAACAGAGCGATGACAGAAGGCACAGTTGCAAGTCCATCGAGTCCATCTGTAAGATTAACCGCATTGGTGGTGGCTAAAAATACAAGTACCCAAAAAGGAATGGCAGCATAGCCTAAGTCAAAGAGAGGTGTTTTTACAAATGGCACATAAAACTCTGTAGGAAAACCTGTATAAATGAGTAATCCTGTCGCTATTGACGCAATGATTGCTTGTAATCCCATTTTCCCTCTAGCAGTGAGTCCCTCAAGGTTATCTCCTGCAATGATTTTGCCTAAGTCATCTTTGAAGCCTACTATCCCGAACCCTATAAGTGTGATGAGCCCTCCAATAATGTAAAGGTTACCTAGATTTGTGGTAATAAGTGCAGAAAATACAGTCGCCCCTAAGAAGATAGCTCCTCCCATAGTAGGCGTATGACGTTTACCTTCATGTGCGGGAACATATTTACTTATGGGTTGGTTGGCATTTTTAGAGATGGCCCAAGAAAGATACTTTGGCATGACAAGAATAGTGAGGACAAAAGCAATAAAAAATGCAACCCCCGCACGTACTGAAATATAAGAAAAGAAGTGAATGTCTAAAAGTTGAGAGAGTTCATATAGCATTGATTTTAAGTCCCTTTATGTTTAAGAAAGTTTATTTTACTATTATTTCAATTAAATACTAAAACTAAAGATAACTATTATGAATAAAAACAAAACAATATTGATTATAACAGATGGCATAGGGTGTAAACCTGATAGTACGTGTAATGCATTTAAAGATGCTACAAAACCTACGTATGATGTATTATTTGAAACTGCACCACGTGCGCTGATATCGACACATGGGCTTAGTGTAGGATTACCAGAAGGGCAAATGGGTAACTCTGAAGTGGGACATATGACTATAGGCTCTGGGCGTATTTTGTACCAAGACTTAGTGAAAGTTTCTTTGGCACTTGAAGATGGAAGTATAGAAAAAAATGAAGCGTTGAGTGAAACATTGGCTAAAAGTGGACGTGTGCATTTACTAGGATTACTTAGTGATGGCGGTGTGCATTCACATATAAAGCATACCATAGGGCTCGCTAAGTTAGCAAAGAGCAGAGGAAAAAAAGTATTTTTACATCTTATAACTGATGGGCGTGATGTAAGTCCTACGTCTGCAAAAATGTATATAGAACAGATAGAAGCTCTATGTGATGAAGACATAAGTATCGCAACCATAGGTGGACGTTTTTATACGATGGATAGGGACAACCGTTGGGAGAGGGTAGAAAAAGGTTATAACGCTATAGTCACTGCTTCACAAAAAACCACACTCAGTCCAACTGCATATGTAGATGAAAGTTATGCCAAAGAGGAACTGGATGAGTTTCTGGAACCTATTGCTTTTGGTAGCTATACTGGAATGAAAGAAGGGGATGTCGTGATTGTGACAAATTTCCGTTCAGATAGAGTACGTGAAATTACAGCAGCACTAGGAGATAAAAATTTTTCTGGATTTGATAGAATATATATGCCACTTCATATTGCTACGATGACACAGTATGATGCAAGTTTTGAGTATCCTATACTTTTTTCTAAGGAGGCGCCTAAAAATACACTTGCAGAAATAGTTTCTCGTGCAGGGCTACGTCAACTTCATACAGCAGAGACAGAAAAATATGCGCATGTTACTTTTTTTATGAATGGGGGGATAGAAGAACCTTATATAGGAGAAAGCCGTGTGCTTATCCCTAGTCCAGATGTAAAGACTTACGATATACAACCAGAGATGTCTGCTCCCCAAGTAGGTGAGGCAGTGCGCACGGCGATGGATGAGTCTTATGACTTTATCGTTGTGAACTTTGCCAATGGTGACATGGTAGGTCATACAGGTAATTATGAGGCGGCATGTGAGGCTGTGAATGCTGTAGATAAGCAACTAGGACTGATTATAGAAAAAGCGAAAAAAGAGGGCTATAACATCATCCTTACTTCAGACCATGGGAATTGTGAAGAGATGAGAGATATAGAGGGAAATGTACTTACAAATCATACGGTGGGTGAGGTATGGTGTTTCGTACTTGCAGAGGGTGTTACCAAAGTGAAAGAAGGTTGCGGACTGAACAATGTAGCGCCAGCCGTACTTAAACTTATGGGCTTAGAAATCCCTTCTGAAATGGATGAATCACTCATATAATTTGACTTAATCTTGTTTTCATAGTAGTATGGAAGACAATAGATTTATTTAAAAGGTGCTTTGCTCCTTTTGAAGGAGAAGACATATTATGCAACAGAAGATTAAAGAGTCCGTAGGGACTTTACTTGCACATATTATTAAAGTTGATAAGAGAGATATAGAAAAAGAAGCACCACTTTTTTGTGCGCTTATGGGACAAAACTTTGACTGTAGCCATGAGGAAGCAGAGGCTTTTCTTCATAGTATTATAGATACAGAATATGATTTAGATGAGCATGTAACTATCATCAATCAAGCACTTTGTGAAGATAAACTCTCAAAATTACATATTTTAGAACAGATTAATCATATGATTTACTCAGATAAAATTGCTCCAGATGATTATAAAATTTTTGAAGATATTAAAAATAAACTTTTTGAATGTTAGCTCTAAAGCCCTAAATGCTACAATACTTTTAATTTATGATAAAGGGTTACTATGAAATTTACAGGAACTAACGTACTCGTAACAGGTGCAAGTAGAGGTATTGGGGCAGAGATAGCTAAAGGGCTTGCTGCACAGGGACTCAAAGTATGGGTAAACTTCCGTTCTGGTGAAGCAGAAGCAAAAGCAGTAAAAGCAGAGATCGAAGCATCAGGCGGTAAGGCTGAAGTGATTGGCTTTGATGTGAGCAATGAAGACGCGTATGTGGCAGGGATTAAAAGTATCATTGCAGCAGATGGTGAACTCTCTTACATGGTAAACAATGCGGGTATCACCAAAGATGGACTTGCTATGCGTATGAAAACAGAAGCCTTTATGGATGTAATAAATGCCAACTTGACTTCTACTTTTATAGGCTGTAGGGAAGCATTGAAAGTAATGCGTAAAAAACGTTTTGGTTCGGTAGTGAACATTGCTTCTATTGTAGGTGAGACTGGAAATGCTGGGCAAACTAACTACGCTGCTTCTAAAGGTGGGACGATTACGATGACCAAATCATTTGCCATAGAGGCAGCGACCTCTGGTATACGTTATAACACTATCACTCCAGGTTTCATCGCTACTGAGATGACAGAAGTACTTAAAGATGAGGTAAAAGAAGCTTTTACTGCGAAGATACCAATGGGAAGATTTGGTAAACCTTCTGAAGTGGCAGATGCTGTAGCCTTTTTACTCTCAGATCACTCCTCGTACATTACCGGTGAAACACTTAAAGTAAATGGTGGGATGTTTATGTAATTTTGCTTTGCAAAATTACATACAGATACAATGTCTACTAAAATACTCCTCCTAGAAGATGATAAACTTTTTAATGAAACCTTACAAGACTTCTTAGAAGAAGAGGGCTTTGCACTAGACTGTGTGCTTGACCCTTACTCAGCACTTGATTTAAGCTATGAAAACAATTATAACCTCTATCTTTTTGATGTAAATTTACCCTATGAAAGTGGCTTTGATTTACTCAAAAAACTACGTAGTTCTGGTGACAATACACCCACGATATTTATAACATCACGACAAGATAAAGCGTCATTACATGAAGGCTTTATGGAAGGTGGAGATGACTATATTACCAAACCTGTTGATTTAGAAGAACTTCTTTTACGTATTAATGCGCTATTGCGTAGACAAGTACGTTCTGAAGTCGTGAAGATAGGTATGTATGCATTTGATATTTTAAGTAAAAAACTTTCTCTCAATGGTAAGCGTATTGAATTAAGTGTAAAGGCAACAGAACTTCTGTTGACACTTTTAGAGGGTCAAGGACAAGTTGTGCCTTTAGAACACATAAAAGCACATTTATGGTCAGCTTCAGAAGAGGCTAGCGATGGAGCATTAAGGGTTTATGTGACACAACTTAAAAAATATTTCCCCACACAAATAGAAAATATACGAGGCGTAGGTTATAAAATGAGGTTTCAATGTTAAGCAGAGGAAAAGAACTTTTTCTAGCCATGCTTATCTATGTTGTGACTATGACCGTGTTACTCATGTCTGTGTATCGCTTTTTAGAAAACTGGCATTGGAGTGAATTCAATTTCTTTATTGCAGGGGCTTTGGTTTTTTTAGTGGCTATTGGGTGGGGATATGTGTTGACCGCCATTATTTTTGCACCTAAAAAACAGATGGAAGATACTTTAACAACCTTGACAAAAGATATTGTGCATGAACTTAACATTCCGCTTTCTACTATTAAAGCAAATACGAGTATGTTGAAAAAAACACTTGAAGATGAAAAGTCTTTAAAACGTTTACAGCGTATAGATGATGCTTCTGTGAGACTTAAAAAACTGTATGATGAACTAGTGTATAGTTTACATAAAGAGATGCAGCAAATAGCTAAAGAAAAATTTGATGTTGCGGTGTTAGTAAAAGAACGTATTGCTATTTTTGAAGAACAGAAACGTAACCCTTTTAAGTTAGTGTTAGCGTCCTATGAGATAGAAGTAGACAAAATAGGGTTTGAACAAATGCTTGACAATATACTCATCAATGCGATGAAGTACTCAGACAAAAATGCACCTATTACGGTCACTTTAAAAGAGCATGTATTGTACATAGAAGATAAAGGTCTTGGGATGACAACAGCTGAACTTTTACGTGTACATGAACGTTATTTTCAAGGAGATGAAAAGAAAGATGGTGAAGGTATTGGGCTTGCGTTAGTGAAAGAGTATTGTGATAATGAAAATATAGCCATTCAGTTACACTCTGAAAAGGGTATCGGTACAAGCGTATCTTTGGATTTAATAAAAGTTCATCTTTAATTCATATGCACAGTGTACACTGATTACCGCAGCAATTAAAAAGGAACGCGTATGACAGCAACCATTTTACTTTTAGAAGATGACATACAATTGAATGAGACAGTGAAACAGTTTCTTGAACTTAAAGGGTATGAAGTCTATGCAGCGTATGATGGTTTGAAAGCAGAAGAGATTGCGTATGAAAAACATATTGATTTAATGCTTCTGGATGTCAAAGTACCGCATATCAGTGGATTTGACTTTTTAAAAAATGTACGTGCTGAAGGTAAAGAAACACCCGCGATTTTCATTACATCACTCAATAGTGTGGAAGATGTTGAAAAAGGCTTTGCTTTAGGGTGTGATGACTATATACGAAAACCTTTTGCACTCAAAGAACTTCTTGTACGTGTAGAGTCTTTACTTAAACGCTCTTTTGGAACACATGAATCTAAAGTAGATTTAGGTGAGGGGCTTCTCTTTGACATCAAGGAGTTAGTGCTTACGCATCATGATGACAAAATAGGTTTAAAAACCAAAGAGTTAAAACTACTTGCACTCTTTTTACAACACCCCAATGCACTTTTAGAATATGAAAAAATAAATGAGACACTTTGGGAGTATGATGAAGAACCAAGTTCTGGTTCATTGCGTACCTATATCAAAAGAATACGTGCAGCTATAGGTAAAGAGAAGGTTGAAACGATTAAAAATATAGGGTATCGTTTTGTTAAGTAGTGAAAAAAGAAGTTTGGTTCGATTTTTAGTGATTTATTTGGCATCAACGCTACTTCTTTTTTCTTTGGTTTCTTGGATATTTTATACTTCTTCTAAACACCATTTACTCGATAAACAACATGAAGTACTTAAATATGAAGCAGAAGGGTTAAAATCTAAACTTAGAGTCCTTCATAAATCTAGTAATGATAGACTCTATTACCCCAGCAATAAAGAGATAAAATCTGCAATCTATGATTTAGATAAAAAATATATTTTTGGTACGATGGAAGCTAGGCAGGGTTTAGAAAAACGGGAGAAAGATATGCTTTATTATGTTTCAAAAATAGAACCATATTATTTAGGTGCAGCATATTTGCTTGTAGCCAAGAGTACAAATTATACACCTATTGAAAATTTACAAAAAAACATACTTCTCTTTATGTTAGCCGCAGGATTGTTTTTTACAATACTGGGTTATTATTTAGGACGTTTGTTTGTGGCACCTATGAAAGAGTCTTTAGAAAAAATGAACCATTTTATACAAGATACAACCCATGAACTCAATACCCCAATCAGTACCATACTTACCAATGTTGAGATGATTGAAACCTTTGGTAAACATGAAGAAAACAGGAGTGAGCTTAAACGTATAGAGATAGCATCAAAGACATTGAGCCGTATTTATGATGATTTAACCTATCTGAATCTCAATCATCAGTACCATCGTCAAATAAAAGCAATACATATGAGTGATTTAGTACATGAACGTATGGCATATTTTACATCCATGGCAGAAGCCAAGAGAGTCAAAATTGTTTTAAATATTACGCCTCATGTTGTCTTGCAAATTGATAAAAATGATGCCCTTAGGTTGGTAGACAACTTGATTTCCAATGCGATAAAGTATAATAAACATGAGGGAATACTGGAAGTGA
>Ga0256824_10000102_pt1 | contig 27297 bp, 23 predicted proteins | sample CV67metaG_FD_191570 | JGI IMG/M metagenome (GOLD analysis project Ga0256824, IMG submission 191570) | Hydrothermal vent microbial communities from East Pacific Rise, Pacific Ocean - CV67 | ecosystem: Environmental > Aquatic > Marine > Hydrothermal vents | place: Pacific Ocean: East Pacific Rise...
AGTTAAAAATTATAACATAAAGGTGTAAATCTAATATGAATACACGCTATAATGCATATACTTTAATATACGGTTGTGTAGGAGTTGTGAAAATGAAAAATAATATAAGAACTATACTGTACTTATTGATGTTTGTGTCGAGCTCTGTTATGGCAATGCAAAACACTTGTATAGAGTGTCATAACGGATTAGCGGACATACGCTCGCATGACTCTGGCATGATGCAAGCTATTTTGCTCAAAGCAGAAGAAGCAGGGGCTAAAGGAAATGACTGCGTGGTTTGTCATGGTGGTAACCCAGAAGCAGACAAAAAAGAGGAAGCACACACGGGTACACTGAAGTATTTTGTAGAGCATGATGGCCCGAAAGCCTTTTACCCTTACCCCGCAAGCCCTTGGATAAACAAAAATACTTGTGGGATGTGTCACCCCAACCAAGTTGCAGCCCAAGAGAATAACCTTATGGCAACCGAGCAAGGTAAAATCCATGGGGCTCTTTGGGGCTTTGGTGCAAAGGAAGGCTATAAACATACGTACACTAACTTTGGTGGGAAATCACCAGACCCACATAAACGTTTAGGGACTAAAACATACCAAAAATACATGGATAAACTCAAAGCACTTGAACCACAAGGGTTCTTGTCTGAAACAAAAGAACTACCTCCTGCACCTACAGCTGATGAGGTAGAGAAAGACCCATCGCTTTCTGTCTATACTTACTTAAGGCAAGAGTGTCTACGCTGTCATACAGGTGGTAAAGGACGTAAAAGAAGAGGAGATTACAGAGGGATAGGCTGTGCTTCTTGTCATGTACCTTACTCAAATGCAGGGCTCTATGAAGGGAAAGATAAAAGTATTTCTAAAACAGAAGATGGGCATATGCTTATCCATTCTATACAGTCTTCTCGTGAAGTAAAAGTACATGTAAATGATGTCAATTATTCGGGTATTCCTGTTGAGACTTGTACGACTTGTCATAACAGAGGTAAAAGGATAGGGGTAAGCTATCAAGGGCTTATGGAAACAGAGTATCAAGCAACATTTGATAGCCAAGGCAATGGGCAGCCCAAGCTTCATACTAAACGGTATTTGCATTTAACTGAAGATATACATTACTCTAAAGGGATGCTCTGTCAAGACTGTCATACCTCTAACGATATGCATGGAGATGGATTTTTTAGAGGCGCCAACTTGGGTGCGGTGGAGATAGAGTGTCAAGACTGTCATGGTACTACACAAAAGTACCCTTGGGAGTTACCCTTAGGCTACTCTGATGAGTTTGCAACAAAGCCTAAAACAGGTAAAGCTAGAGGAACGACTAAGACACTTGCAGAGTATTTGAAACAAGGTGCAATTCCTGCAGATAAAGGGGATGGTTTCTTGCTTTCTGCAAGAGGCAATCCACTTACTAAAGCAGTACGTAAAGGTAACAAAATACTGATGCACCTTTCATCCGGTAAAGATATAGAGCTTAAGCCCCTTAAACTACTCAAAGAAGAAAATAAGATTTCCAAAGAGGGGTTGGTCGCTATGGATCAGATACAAGCCCATACAGACAAACTAGAGTGTTATACCTGTCATGCCACATGGGCGCCTCAGTGCTATGGTTGTCATGTAAAGGTAGACTACTCTGGAGGTAAACAAAACCCAGATTACTTAGCCGCTTCAAAACATCATGTCAATGGCAAAACAGGAGAAGTAGACAGTCTTAAAGATTTTTTAGTAGATGGTAAAGTCACAGAGACGCGAAGTTATTTGCGCTGGGAAGACCCGGCACTGAGTCAAAATGGAGAAGGGCGTATTTCTCCTACGATACCAGGATGTCAAGTGACTTTAACAGTCATAGGTAAGGATGGAAATGCCTTACTCCAAAATCATGTTTGGAAGCTCAATGGCGTTGAGAATAATGGTACAGTAAATGTAGCAAAAGAGGGTGTGAATTCCATCGTTATGTCTCCTGTCCAACCCCATACAGTGAGTAAAGCTTCCCGTACCTGTGAGAGTTGCCATACGAGCTTAAAAGCACAAGGTAGAGGGATTAATGGAGGGAAATATTTTGCTGACCAAAGAGAGACAACCATCGTAGACTTAATGCGTGCAGATAAAACACTTTTAGTGAAGCAAGTAGATGAACAAATCCCAGCTATTCCAAATTTGCAACATGACTACTCAGTGATGATAGATGAAAATGGTACCCAACTGCAAACGGTAGGAAACCACTGGAAACTCTCGCAAGCACTTGACAATGAAACACGATCAAAACTAGACAGGTCTGGGGCATGTATGAGTTGTCACAAAGAAATGCCTAGTGAAGATTTGGCTGTTTCCCTCATGGTGCATACCTCAAAATTTGCAGGCGTGAAGATAGATAATGATATGCATAAAAGTATTGTAAGTAAAAGTATTTTGTTGAGTGCTTGGGTACAAGTATTGGGTGGATTGTTTCTTGGAGGAGGATTAGTCTACTGGTATATGAGACGAAGACGACAGATGAAATACAGGGAATAGAGGTAAGGATTTTTAGATATAATAATTAAAATATTTGAAGAGAAAGAAGAACCAAGAAATGCAGAATAAAATTGCAATTATAGGATTAGGGTATGTTGGGTTGCCATTAGCACATGCATTTACCGAGAAATATGATGTTGTGGGACTTGACATTAACCAAGAAAGAATAGATGAGCTTAACGAAGGTTTTGATAGAACTTTGGAACTTACAGACAAGCAGGTAAAAGAATCTATTGCAAATGGTATGGTTTTTACCTCAAATTGGGAAGATATAAAAGCATGTAATATATTTATAGTGACTGTTCCAACACCAATAGACAATGATAATGAACCAGATTTATCACCTCTTATTAAATCTTCACAATCAGTAGGTAAAATACTTAAAAAAGATGATATTGTAATTTATGAATCTACAGTGTATCCAGGTGCAACAGAAGATGTATGTGTACCAGAACTTGAGAAGGAAAGTGGCTTAAAATTTAATATAGATTTTTTCTGTGGGTATTCTCCTGAACGTATTAATCCTGGGGATAAAGAGCATACGGTAACAAAAATATTAAAAATCACTGCAGGTTCAACACCTAAGATAGCTAAGAAAGTCGATGATTTATATAAAAGTATAATAACCGCAGGGACACATTTGGCACCGAACATTAAGGTTGCTGAAGCAGCAAAAGTGATAGAAAATACCCAAAGAGATGTAAATATAGCACTTATGAATGAACTTGCAATGATTTTTGATATGATGGAGATAGATACTTCTGCTGTATTGGCGGCTGCAGGTACAAAATGGAACTTTATAAAGCTAACCCCAGGCTTGGTAGGTGGGCATTGTATTGGCGTGGATCCCTATTACTTGACACATAAAGCACAATCGCTAGGGTACACGCCTAATCTTATTTTAGGGGCAAGAAACATAAATAATAGTATGTCTAAATTGATTGCAGATAAAACGATAAAGTATATGGTAAAGGCACAAAAAAATCTCAATGGTGCAAAAGTATTGGTTTTGGGAGTAACATTTAAAGAAAATTGTCCTGATATGCGTAACACAAAGGTGGTTGATATTATATCAGAGCTAGAAGAATTTGAGTGTGATACAGAAGTGTATGATTACTGGATTGATGAAAGTGACCGTGTAGGAAAAGATGTAAATTTTATAGATGAATTACCTTATGATTCTCATAAATATGATGCTATCATCGTAGCTGTAGGACATGATAAGTTTAAAGATATTACAGAAGTACAATATGCAGGGTTGTCACGTGGTAAAGTGGTGATTATTGATGTAAAAGGTATTGTCACAAACCCAACATGGAGGCTATGATGAGTGGTAAAAACTTTGCACTTATAGGAGCATCGGGATATATTGCTCCTAGACACATGAAAGCGATTAAAGAGACAGGTAATAACCTTATAGCAGCGTTAGATCCTTATGATGGTATAGGTATTATGGATAGTAATTTCCCACAAGCTGACTTCTTTACAGAGTTTGAACGTTTTGATAGATTTGTAGATAAATGGCATAGAGACAGTGGTAAAAAAATAGACTATATGGCTATCTGTTCACCAAACTATCTGCATGATGCGCATATACGTTTTACATTAAAAAATGGTGCAGATGCTATTTGTGAAAAACCATTAGTTTTAAACCCTTGGAATATTGACCAATTAAAGATTATAGAACAAGAGACGGGTCAAAAAGTTTACAATATCTTACAACTTAGACTTCATCCTTCTATTCTTGCATTAAAAGAAAAGGTAGCAAAAGAGTTAGAAAAAAATCCAAATAAAATTTATGACATTGACTTAACTTATTTAACAAGTAGAGGTAAGTGGTATTTTATATCTTGGAAAGGTGATGAAGATAAATCTGGTGGAATAGCTTCAAATATAGGTGTACACTTTTATGATATGCTTTGTTGGATATTTGGAGAAGTTGAAGAAAATATAGTGCATGTTAAAACGGCAGACACCAATGCAGGTTCCTTTAAACTTAAAAATGCAAATGTAAGATGGTTCCTTTCAGTCAATTATGACTATATCCCTCAGAAGATTAGAGATGAAGGACAAAGAACATACAGAAGCATTATGGTAGATGGTGATGAGATAGAGTTTTCAGGTGGATTTACAGACTTACATACGAGAAGTTATGAAGAGATTCTCAAAGGAAATGGTTTTGGACTAGATGAAGCCTATGGTTCTATTTCTACAGTTTCAACCATTAGAAGATTAGATGCTATTGGGCTTGAAGGAAATTATCATCCATTTTGTAAGAAAGTAATAGGGTAAGGAAGAAGGGTGAAGGTAGAAGGTAGAAGTAATAGTTATCGAGATCTTATTATTTGGCAAAAATCTATGGATTTAACCAAACTTGTATATCAGATAACTTACTCCTTGCCTAAAGATGAAATCTACGGACTTACTTCACAGATAAGAAGATCTGCTGTGTCTATCCCTAGTAATATTGCAGAAGGTAGAGGTAGAAACTCAAATAAAGAGTTTATCAGATTCTTACAAATATCTTTAGGTTCTTTATACGAATTACAAACGCAATTGGAATTAGCAGTTTCCTTCAATTATGTAAATAATATTGATATAATCAATAGATTATCCTTTGAGATAGAAAAAATGATTAATAGTTTTATAAATTCAAAGCGAGAAAAAAATGTCAACTAAAACCCCTTCACCCTTCTTCCTTCACCCTTCTTCCTATATGGATGACAATGTAAGCATAGGTGACGATACAAAGATATGGCATTTTTCTCATATCTTATCTAACACGATGATTGGTAATGATTGCTCCTTTGGACAAAACTGTGTAGTCGGACCAAATGTAACTATGGGTAATGGTGTGAAAGTACAAAATAACATCTCCATATATGAAGGTGTAGAGCTAGAAGATGATGTCTTTTTAGGACCGTCTATGGTTTTTACCAATGTTGTCAACCCAAGAGCCTTTATACAAAGAAAAGATGAATTTAAAAAAACTCTACTTAAAAAAGGTTGTTCTATTGGTGCAAATGTAACTGTAGTATGTGGTACAACTATTGGAGAATATGCACTTATAGGTTCAGGTGCTGTTGTAAACAAAGATGTAAAACCTTTTGCTCTTATGGTAGGCGTACCAGCAAAGCAAATAGGTTGGGTTGGGATTTCAGGAAATACACTAACATTCCAGAACAACCAAGCATATGATGAGTTTGCCAACTACACACTCATAGAAAATAATTTGAAAGTGACTAAAAAATAATGCAAATAGATTTCGCTAAATTACAATACCAATACCAACTCTATAAAACAGAGATAGATGAAGCCATTCATAATGTACTGGACAAATCAAACTACATTATGGGAAATGAAGTTATTGACCTTGAAGAGAATCTTCAGAAGTTTACGGGAGCAAAATATGCCATCGCTTGTGCCTCTGGTACCGATGCTTTGCTATTGGCGATGATGGCACTAGACATACAGCCTGATGATGAAGTTATCACAACCCCCTTCACGTTCATAGCCACTGCTGAGACCATAGCCTTTTTAAAAGCCAAGCCAGTGTTTGTAGATATAGATGAAAAAACATATAACATAGACCCCTCTAAAATAGAAGCAGCCATCACTTCTAAAACAAAAGCCATCATGCCAGTAAGTCTCTACGGACAACCCGCAGATATGGATGCCATACAAGCCATAGCAGACACGCACAATTTAAAAGTCATCATAGATGGAGCTCAAAGCTTTGGGAGTACCTATAAAGGGAAAACAGACTCTAACTTAGGAGACATCTCAACAACTTCGTTCTTTCCCGCTAAGCCATTAGGATGTTTTGGAGATGGGGGAGCAGTATTTACCAATGATGATGCTCTAGCAACTAAAATGAAATCACTCAGAGTTCACGGACAGTCAAAACGCTATCATCATCAATACATTGGAATGGGTGGACGCATGGATACTCTTCAGTGTGCCATAGTTAATGTAAAGTTAAAGTATTATGCAAAAGATTTGGCTTTACGTCAAGAAGTGGCAAGTAAATATTCTACTGTTTTAGAAAATAAAGAGTTAATAGTCCCATTTGTTGATAGTAATGCTACTTCTGCTTGGGCTCAATACTCTGTGCGAGTTCAAAATCGTGATGAACTTCAATTGAAGTTGAAAGAGAAGGGCATCCCTACAGCTGTGCATTATCCTATGCCTCTTCATTTGCAAGAGTGTTTTTCATATCTAGGTCAAGGAAAGGGCAGTTTCCCTATCTGTGAACAAGTCTCTAATGAGATACTGTCTTTGCCTATGAACCCATATGTCCGAGATGAAGAGATAGAGTATATAGGTGAGGAGTTGTAATTATTGTTTATACCTGTAGTTAATCATTCATTAAAATATAACCCAGCACTTGATGGACTTCGTGGTATTGCTATTTCTTTAGTACTGCTGTTCCATGTATGGCCGGAGTATTTTTCTTTCGGTTATGTTGGGGTTGACATATTCTTTGTATTGTCTGGATATTTAATAACACAAATCATACATACAAAACTGCAATCAAACTCTTTTTCTTTTAAAGCATTCTATAGAAATAGAATCCGAAGAATATTTCCTGCTATGATACTTGTTGTATTGACAACATTTTTGATAGGGTATCTATTTTTATTTCCATCAGAGCTAGAGCAACTTGGAAAACATATCAAGTCATCTGCATTCTTTTATCAAAACTTCAGACTCATAGGGGAAGTAGGATATTGGGATGAGGCAGCACAACTCAAACCATTGCTTCATTTTTGGTCTTTATCTATAGAAGAACAATTTTATCTGTTCTGGCCACTTATCATCTTCATACTTTACAAGTTAAGATTAAATTTATTGATTTCATTGTTGGCTATTTTGTCATTACTTATAGTGATTCCTCAGTTTATAAATATTGATATGTTTTATCATTCATTTGCCAGGTTTTGGGAGCTTGCCTTTGGTGGCTTGATATACGCAAGTATCACTAAAGTTAATACTTTAAAATATATTAACAAATTCCAATTTGTCATATTTATATTGTTTCTTTTATCTATTGGATTTTCCTATGGAAATACTACATTTAATTTATTAAAAACACTTTTTATAGTTATGACTACAGGATTACTTATCTTGTCCATTACTGTAAATCAAAATCATAAAATATTATCATCTACACCTTTAGTATTTTTAGGACTTATTAGTTTTCCTTTATATCTATGGCACTATGTTTTTCTGAGCTACATGCATATATTTGGTCTTGAAGTTCAACAGTATGGTATTTGGGTAGTGCTTGTTTCTGTGTTTATTGCATACTTAACATATAGGTTTGTAGAGATTTATGCTAGAAAACAAACTAGCTATAAATTTGCTATTTCATTGTTTGGCATAGCATTGGTAGTTGGTTTTTTAGGTCAATATACTTATAATCAAAAAGGTTTACCAAACAGAAGTCATTTGATTTCAAATGATAAGTTTCAGAAACAATTTGTAAGAACTCCTGCTAAAAATCAGACAGGGGTTTCGTTTATAACAAAAATATTGGGATATAAACCAATCAATGATTATATCAAATCAACATCAGATGATGTATCTAAAAAATTTATTGCCATCATTGGTGACAGTCATGCACATACGGCCTACCCAGGATTTGCTGAGGAGTTTAACAAAAGAGGATATGAAGCTGTTTTACTAGCCAATTCATCTTGTCCTCCATATTTAGAGGGGGCAATGGGTAAAAATATGTTCGATGTCCAAAAATGTGAAAAAAAAATACGTGATATACAAACTGTAATAAATAACATTCCCAAGCTAGAAAAAGTTATTTTCGTAACAAGAGCTCCTTGTTACATGTACGATATTGGCTACGGTATTATTGATGGAGGTGGCAAACCAGATAATTACCATTTTAAAGACTTCTTTACAAATAAAACTTCTTATGATCAAAAAGAAAAGTTTTTTAAAGTTATGGAGAATACATTCAAACAATATAATAATAAATTTGATTTTTATTATTTGCTTGAAAATCCTGAACTTGGATTTTCACCAAAAAATTGTATGGAACGACCATTTAGTCTTTTCCCATCAGAATGTAAAATTACTTACGAGGAGTATATATCTAGAGCAGGTGAATACAGAAGTAACGTTGAAAAAATAAGTACAAAATATCCGAATATACATGTCTTAGATCCAAAAGATCTTTATTGTGACAATTCATATTGTTATGTTATTAAAGATGCTAAAATGCTATATGCAGATGATGACCACCATAGTATAGATGGCTCGGTTATTCAAGCTAAATACTTTATGGAAGACATTATTAATGATTTCTAGAATTAATGCTATTAATTTTTTATATACCTATATTATGGTTATTACAATTTCTATTTTATCATATTTAATGTATTTGCTCCAAATTCAAGGTACAAACGAATATATGGGTATGCAGTATATAAATATACTACGTTTAGAAAATATATCTATATTTATATTCTTATCATTTTTAGTCACTATATTATTTCCTAAAGACAATATAAAGCCATCAAGTATTTTTATCGGGATTTATTTGATTTTTGTTGTTATGTGGAATATAAGTTTATTTAGTGTGGCAGGAAAACTAGATTATATTGAAACAGTTTTTAAAATATATATATTGATATTTCCTATAGTTTATATATATGTAATTAAATACTTTATATATAATGACTTTTTATCTAAAATATCCTTTCCATATATTAATACAAAAAGATTTAATATTGTTTTACTTATTCTAATATTGGTCATAGCAGGGGTATTGGGTTATTTTGTCATGGGTGGAGGTTCTTTTGATTTTAGTAGCTCCTATGCGAGAAGAATGGCTGGACGAGAAAATTTTGGAACTGGAACCATATATTCTTATATTTTTTCTATGTCTCTTAATGGCATTGCCCCTGTATTGGCATTTATTGGTTTATATCGAAGAAATATATACTTAGTTGTAATTTCTTTATTTTTCAGTATATTCGCATTTTGGCTCATTGGAACCAAAGCACCTATGTTTTATGTTGTGCTAATGGGGATTCTGGGATATTTAGTTTCTGTAAAAAAAGAAAAAAACATACTTTCTTTCTTTTTATGGGTACTTTTATCCATAAACATACTTTCTTTGTTGGAATATTGGATTTTTGATTTTTCAATCATTGGAGATTTATTTACAAGAAGGGCAATTGCTGTAGTAACTCAAAATCAAAGTTATTTCATAGATTTCTTTTTTCAACACAATTCAATATCAGATTTTTTATTTGGTACACATCATGATAAGCCAATAACTTTTATTATTGGTGAAGTTTATTATGACAGTCAAACTGCAAATATAAATACAAATGCTTTTCTCTATGCGTTATTAAAAAATGGTATATATGGATATATGGTTTCTATAGTTATAATTAGTCTATTTTTTCTACTTTTAGATCTATTTTATGAAAAGTATAAAATAAAAGAAATGCTGGCTATTACAATAATATATTCCTTACTTTTATGTGAACAAGCGTACACGACGGCACTTATCTCTTCAGGAGTTGCTCTTATCTTTATTTTATTTATATTATTTAGAAGAACAAATAATATAAATATTGGCAAGGAACAATGTCTTGTTAAATAAACTTAAACCTAAAACAGAATACTCTAAAAATATACTTACTTTAATGTCAGGTACTATGCTAGCTCAAGCCATTCCCATTGCTATCAGCCCTATATTGACAAGAATATATTCTCCTTCCGATTTTGGTACTTTTGCCTTATATTTTGCGTTAGCAGTATTGTTTGGATCGCTGGTTGCAGGACGATATGAATTATCTATTTTAATACCAAAACAAGATGAAAGTGCAAGACAAATTGTACTTTTTTCTATTTTAATTAGTTTTTTTGTATCCGTCTTGCTATTTATATTTATTTACCTTAACATAGACTGGATGGCTCAACTATTGAATAACCCAGATATAAAGATTTGGCTCTATATTTTACCTGTCAATGTGTTTATGATTTCAGTAATAAATATTTTATATTATTGGTTCAATAGGCATAAAGAATATAAGGTCTTAGCAAAAACAAAAATATTGCAAAGTTCCAACAGATCATTTTTTTCACTCTTATTTGGTTTTTTCCAGGTATCTTATGGATTGATTGTGGGTATCTTAATCGGTAGCCTCAGTAACTTTATTTATTCCATTAAAAAAGCGAATGATGATGATATTTTCCATAAACCCAATATACATAAAGTAAAAATCCTCATGAAAAAATATAGTGATTTCCCTAAATTCAATATTTTAACTACTATGTTGGAAAATATCTCAGGAAACATCCCTATATACTTATTGACAATATTCTTTGGACCGATAGTTGTTGGATTCTTTTCACTTTCTCAACAAGTCATAAGGGTGCCACTATCACTTATTGGTGTTTCTTTCGGGGATGTATTTAGGCAGCAAGCTAGTAAAGATCTTCAACATACAGGTAATTGCAGAAATATTTTTTTGGTAACATTTAAAAAGCTGTTTATTATCGCAACCGTTCCTTTTATTATATTCTATTTCATCGCACCCTCATTGTTTCTCTTTGTTTTTGGACCTGAGTGGGAAATGGCTGGTACCTATGCACAGATCATGACTCCACTATTTTTCTTACAATTCATTTCTAGTCCTTTAAGTAATATGTTCTTAATAGCACAAAAACAGAAATTGGATCTATTGATACAGGTTTTTTCTTTCATCATGATGTCTTTAGGGATGATTATAGGGTACTATATTTCAAAAGATATCCCTACTATACTCTATATCTTTACTATCATCTACAGCATCAAATATCTTATACAGTTAACGCTATCATATCGTTTTACAAAGGTTTCAAATGCATATTAATTTACTATTTTATTTTAAAGGAAAAAAATGATAACTATCATTGACTATGGTATGGGTAACTTAGGATCAGTAAAAAACATGTTTAAGAAAATAGGTGAAGAATCGATTATATCTTCAAAAAAAGAAGATATTGAAAAAGCAACTAAAATACTTTTACCGGGGGTTGGTGCTTTTGATAATGCCATGAAAAATTTAGATGATCTTGGTCTCATTGAAATCATAAATAAGAAGGTTCTAGTAGAAAAAACACCTATTATGGGTATCTGTCTTGGTATGCAGCTTTTGACCAAAGGCAGTGAAGAAGGACAAAGAGAAGGATTTGGATTTATAGATGCCTATGCTAAAAGATTTGATTTTTCTTCATTTGACAATTCTTTACCTATCCCTCATATGGGATGGAATAAAGTATTTTTGCAAAAAAAGAGTCAATTACTTCAAGAAGGTGAAGAAAGAGAGAATCGTTTTTATTTTGTACACTCTTTTGCAGTAAATTGTGAAAATAGAGAAGATATCTTAACAACAACAAATTATGGATATGATTTTGTTTCAAGTTTTGAAAAAAACAATATTATAGGATGTCAATTCCATCCAGAAAAATCTCATAAATTTGGAATGAAACTTTTTAAAAATTTTGTGGAGAAATATTAATGTTACAAACTAGAGTTATCCCCGTACTGTTATTGCAAAATAAAGGTTTAGTTAAAAGTGTAAAATTTAAAAACCCTAAATATGTGGGTGACCCACTTAATGCCATTAAAATATTTAATGAAAAAGAGGTAGATGAACTGATCTTTCTTGACATTGATGCTTCGAAAAAAAATAGAGAACCTGACTATGAACTCATAAAAGATTTTGCAAGTGAATGTTTTATGCCCGTATGTTATGGTGGGGGTATTACACATATAGAACAGATTAAAAAAATCTTTACTCTAGGAATCGAAAAAGTTTCCATTAATCATTTTGCATTAAAAGATGATGCACTCATCAAAAATGCTGTTGAGATATATGGTTCACAAAGTATTGTTGTTACAATAGATATCAAAAAATCATTGATGGGCAAATATCAAGTTTATGACCATACAAAGAAAAAAAGTTTAAAAACACCTTTTCTAGACTATATTAGGCACATAGAAAATTTAGGGGCAGGAGAAATACTCATAAATAATGTAGATTTAGACGGTACTCAAAAAGGGTACGATATTGATTTATTAAAACAAGTGGTAAATTATGTTAAAATTCCAGTCATTGCCTGCGGTGGAGCAGGAGAATTAAAAGATTTTCAAACGGTCAAAAAAGAAGCAAATGTAGCTGCTGTAGCTGCTGGAAGTTTTTTTGTTTTCCAAGGAAAACACAATGCAGTTTTGATCACATACCCTAAATATCAAGAATTGGAAAAATTATTTGGAGAGCAATAATATGAGTAAAAGAACCTATCAAATGTGTACAAACTGTATCATGGATACAAGTGATCCTGAGATCACTTTTGATGAAAAAGGTGTATGTAATCACTGTAGAAAATTTGAGAATGAATTAAAACAGAGATGGTTCCCAAATGATGAAGGTAAAAAAAAGTTAGATACTATTATCTCGAAGATAAAAGAAGAAGGTAAAGGTAAAGACTATGATTGTGTTATTGGTCTCAGTGGTGGTGTAGATAGCAGTTATCTAGCATATATGCTTAGAACTCAGTACCCTGAACTTAAAATCCTTGCTATTCATATCGATGGTGGGTGGAACAGTGAACTAGCAGTCCATAACATAGAAAATATCGTCAAAATACTTGATATTGATCTTTATACTGGTGTCATAAACTGGGAGGAGATGAAAGACCTTCAACTTGCCTACTTCAAGTCTCAACTTGCCAATCAGGATATACCTCAAGATCATGCATTCTTTGCTACTCTGTATGATGTTGCCAATCAACATGGTATAAAGTACTTTTTAACTGGTGGAAACCTTGCAACAGAGTCCATACTCCCAACAGCATGGGGATATGATGCCATGGATGGCAAACAATTAAGAGCTGTTCATAAACAATTTGGAAAAATAAAACTTAAAGATTATCAAACAGTAAGTTTTTTTAAGAGACGTATATATTATCCCTTTATCAAAAAATTCAAAATCATTAGACCACTTGATTTATGGCCATATAATAAAGACGAAGCCAAACAGATAATTATGGAAAAAATAAACTGGCGAGACTATGGTGGGAAACACCATGAAAGCCGTTTTACTAAATTTTTCCAAGCACACTGGTTACCTACAAAATTTGGTTACGACAAAAGAAGAGCCCATTTAGCAAGCTTGATAGTTTCAGGACAAATAAGTAGAGAAGAAGCATTAAAAGAAATGGAAAAACCTCTGTATGATCCAAAAGAGTTGGAAGAAGATATAGAATTTTTATCTAAAAAAATGGGTTTAAGTGTAGAAGAGTTTAAAGAGATTATGAAAATGCCAAATAAAACATTTAAAGATTATCCTTCTAATTATGCATTTGATCAAAGTGTTAAAAAACTATTAATTCGTTTAAAAAGGTAATAATTTGCAAGCCGAAATTTTACAAAAAAATCACCTTATTATATTTTTTATTTTTTTTGCTTCTTTTTTAGATGCTAAAGAAATTTCTGTTCATCCTTTTGCATCTTTTTCTTCATCTCAAGAATTAGTAAAAAAGTATAATTACGGTTTAGATAAAAATAATATATTATATTATGACTATGGGAATAGATACAATAAACTAGGTAAATATAACAATCCTACATTCGTTGCAAAATATGCTGATATACTTTATAGAGAAATACAAAATACACAAAATAAAGAAAAAATAGAGCTCTTTTTTAAACAAGTAGATTATCTAATTAAAACTTCTACAACCGATAGTAAGGGAGATAAATATTGGAGTTATCCATTTGAGAACAAATATTATAATGCTCCTGTAGGTTGGCACTCTGCTATGACAAGTGGGCGTATATTGGGTGTGCTAGCACGTGCACATAGCTTAAGTAATGATGATAAATATTTAAAATTTGCTGAATTGGTTTTAAATAAATTAGCCCGACCAATTGAAAATGGAGGTATGTCAACCCATTTAGAAAATGGAGAGATTTGGCTTGAAGAAGTTGCATATAATGGCTCTTCTTCTTTTAAAGTTTTGAATGGACATATTTTTTCTCTTGCTGGTGTTTATGATTACTACAAATACACAAATAGTAAAAAAGCTAAAGGTTTATATGAAGGTGGTGTAATAGCTGTCAAAAATAACTTAGATGATTATGATACTGGTTTCATATCTTACTATAGTAAAGAAAATCATAATGGAAAACGTTATTATGCTGGTAGATCCGATTATCATACTATACATGTTATGCAATTACTATGGCTATATAATGTAACACAAAATATTGATTTTTTAAAAAAAGCAATGAAATTCCAAGCATACGAAATGAATTATGGAAACATAACGGTTAGTAGCTCAGTAAATGCAAAAACAAATGGTCCAGATAAAATGAACCTAACTTTTGGGAATAATTATTGGTCATCAAATGATTTCCCTATTACAATCACATTTGATATGTTAAATACAGAACTAGTAGCAGGAGTTGGGTTATTAGGACATACTCAAAAATCTACCCCAAAATCATATTTGGTAGAAAGTTCACATGATGGTGTTATTTACAAAAAAATTGCAAAACAAGTCAATAACCAAAATATGCGATTTATTAATAATTTTACAGATACCGTCAAAGCAAGATATTTAAAATTTACTGTTTTTTCTGATAATGGAAATAAAAGTTTAGCGTTAGATGGAATTGCTGTTATCAAAAAAGACCCACAATTCCTTATTTCAAATTTTTGTAATTATTCTGTATCATTAAAAAAAGTAACTGATAATGATTTAGGAACAGCCGCTCCAATTAGATGTAATGGATTTTACATTATCCCTCCCTCTATGATTCAATCTGATAAATTATCTATCTATGCTAAGATCAAAAAGAATCAAAAAGAAAAAGAAGTTGATATGAACTTATACGAATCAGATGATTTAATACACTGGAAACTTAAATCAACATCACCTTATAGAAACAATATATTTAAATTTACTAATATTAATAAAAACAAATATTTAAAATTATCTTTTACAACAGATATTTCAAGTATTAGTGAAATTGTATTTAAATAGAGGATTTTAAAGTATGACAAAAATTGCGATGTTTGTGTTTAATGCATTTACAAATGATAGCCGAGTTTTAAAAGAAGCAACTTCACTGCAAAAACATCATTTTGATGTAACGGTACTTGCCCATAAAGATGTTGGGGTAAAAGATGTAGAGTCTATAGGTGATTTAAAAATTAGAAGATTTTCATATCTTGATAGAAAAGTTACAAAAGGAACATTTGGGAAACTTAAAGCTTATTTGGTTTATGTCAAAGAGAGTGTTGCTTATTGTAAAGATTTTGACATTCTTCACTGTCATGATCTAAATACGTTACCAATAGGCTTTATAATAAAGAAGTTTTTTAATAAAAATGTAAAAATAGTCTATGATGCACATGAGCATGAAACAGAAATACGTGGCCTCGTTGGTATAAGACAAAAATTTACAAAAATTATTGAGAAATTCCTTATTAAATCTGCTGATAAGGTCATCAATGTGAGCAATGCCATCGCAGAAGACTATGCAAAACTTTATAATATACCTAAACCTGCTCTTGTACTCAATACCCCTCCCTATCAAAAAATAGATAAAAAAGATATTTTTAGAAAAGAATTAGGTATATCTGAAAATCAAACTATATTTTTATATCAAGGTGGTTTTAGTGCCGGTAGAGGGATTGAAATCCTACTTGAAGCTTTCCAGGATATTCAACAAGATACTAATGATAATGATAATTTCCAACCATGTATCGTATTTATGGGGTATGGACCGTTAGAAGAACTAGTCATCAATACAGCTAAAAAATATGATGATATTTATTTTTATCCTGCTGTAACACCAGATGTATTACTTAATTATACAAGTAGTGCAGATTTTGGAATTTTATTTTATGAAAACAATTGTTTAAATCATGATTATTGTTCACCAAATAAAATGTTTGAATACCTTATGGCAGATATTCCTGTAATAGCATCAAACTTATATGAGATGAAAAGATTGGTTCAACATAACAATATAGGTATAGTAGCTGAAGAAAATACAGTAAATGGATTAAAAGAAGCTATTATCAAAGCGACAATGCTTGATAAAGAAGCATTACGAAAAAATATACAAAAAATAAAAAAGATTTACAATTGGGAAGAACAAGAGAAAGTTTTATTAACATTATATAAGGAACTAGAAGAATGAAAATAATTACAATACTTGGAGCCAGACCGCAATTTATAAAAGCGGGTACAGTAAGTCGGGAAATAGCTAAATATAATGAAATACAGGAAGTCATCGTTCATACGGGACAACATTTCGATGCCAATATGTCAGATATCTTTTTTGATGAGATGAAAATACCTAAGCCTGATTATAACCTTGACATCAATGGACTGGGACATGGTGCAATGACAGGTCAAATGCTTGAAAAAATAGAAGAAGTATTGTTAAAAGAAAAGCCTGATTGGGTCATGGTCTATGGCGATACAAACTCTACAATAGCAGGAGCACTTGCTGCATCTAAACTTCACATCAAAGTAGCCCATGTTGAAGCAGGTTTACGGTCTTTCAATATGAATATGCCTGAAGAAGTAAACCGAATACTTACAGATAGAATAAGCAACATACTCTTTTGTCCTACACAAAGTGCTGTAGACAATTTAGAAAAAGAAGGATACAAAACATTAGATATCAAGATAGTAAAAAACGGTGATGTCATGCAAGATGGCGCACTTTTCTATAAAGATCTTGCAGTCAAACCAGATGTTGAATTGGCTGATAATTATATTCTTTCTACCATTCATAGAGCAGAGAATACAGATGATTCCCAACGTTTAAAAGCTATCTTCGAAGCACTCAATGAAATAGCAAAAGAGATACAAATCATTTTACCTTTGCACCCAAGAACTAAAAATATTCTCAAAACTTCTAATATAATACTATCAGATAATATCTCTATTATTGAACCTATTGGTTATTTGAAAATGGTTTACCTGATCAAAAATGCCAAAATGATTATGACCGATAGTGGTGGGCTTCAAAAAGAAGCATTTTTCTTTGAAAAACCATGTATTACGTTAAGAGATGAGACAGAGTGGGTAGAACTCATCCAAAACAAATTCAATGTTTTAGCTGGTGCAGATAAAGAGAAGATTATTGACCTCTATCATACATATGCATTTAACAACGACTTTTCTATTGACCTATATGGTGGAGGAAAAGCCAGTGAAAGTATTGTAAAAGAATTGTTAGGATTCTAATGAATATATGGATTTTTAATCATCATGCATTAACTCCAGATATGAGTGGAGGTACAAGACATTATGATTTTGCAAAAGAGCTTGTAAAAAGAGGTCACAGTGTGACTATTGTAGCTTCAAGTTTTCACTACTCTAAATATAAAGAGATAAAAGAGTATCACAATAACGAGTATCTTCAAGAAACAGTTAATGGTGTAAACTTTATTTGGATAAAGACACCCCCCTATTTTGGGAATGGTATATCAAGAGTGAAAAATATGTTAAGCTATACCTATAAAGTATTGAACATTATTCCAAAACTTCATTTAAAAGATCCAGATATTATCATTGGCTCTTCTGTACATCTTTTTGCCGTATATGCGGCACATAAACTATCTAAAGAGTACAATACACCATTTGTTATGGAAGTACGTGACATATGGCCTCAAACTCTGATAGATATGGGTATGTCAAAATGGCATCCATTTATTATCTTACTGGGTTGGCTTGAAAAATATCTCTATAATAAAGCTGATAAAATTATTTCAAATCTTCCCTATGCCTTTGATCATATTGGTAAATTTGTTTCAAAAGATAAATTTATTTGGATATCAAACGGTGTTGACTTGGATAATATAAACTATATAGAAAAAATAGAAACAGATAAATTTACCATTAGTTATACAGGTGCTATTGGAGTAGCAAATAATTTAACCTTATTAGTAGATGCGGCAGAAAAATTAAAAGAAAAAAAAGATATTTTCTTCAGAATTGTTGGTGATGGTGCAGAAAAATTAAAACTAAAGGAACTAGTTAAATTAAAAAAATTAAAAAATATATCCATAGAAGACCCTGTAGCTAAAAATGAAGTTTCAAATATATTACAGTCAAGTGATATATTATATTTCAACCTTAAAGACAGTCCTGTATTCAATTTTGGTATAAGCTCAAATAAACTCTTTGACTACATGGCTGCAGGAAGGGTCATAATATTCTCAACAAAGGCAAAAAACAATCCTATAAAAGACGCTGATGCAGGGTATACTATTGAACCTGATAATCTAAAACAATTGGAACAAACTATTTTAGACATCTATAGTTTACAACAAAGTGATAGAAACAAAATAGGTAAAAAAATTAGAAAATATGTAGAAAAAACTTATTCTATGTGTGTTCTAAGTGATAAATTAGAAAAAGTTTTAGAAGATGAAGTGAGAAAATATAATGCTTAAATCAATATTGGACAAAACTTTAGCACTTATTCTCATAATTCTTTTTTCTCCCATTTATCTCATCGTATCTCTCTTGATTTTAATTAAAATGGGAAAACCTATACTTTTTAGACAACAAAGACCTGGACTAAATGAAAAAATATTTGGTATATACAAGTATAGAACAATGACAAACGAAACAGATGCAAATGGAGAGTTACTTCCTGATGAGCAACGATTGGTTGGTATAGGGAAATTTATACGTAGTACATCGCTCGATGAACTCCCACAACTCTTTAATGTGATTAAAGGTGATATGAGCTTTGTAGGGCCACGTCCCCTTCTCATAGAGTATTTACCTCTCTATAATGAGAAACAAAAAAAACGTCATACTGTAAAACCAGGCATCACAGGATGGGCACAAGTCAATGGACGTAATGCCATAAGCTGGGAACAAAAATTTGAATATGATATTTGGTATGTCGAGCATCAATCATTTTGGCTGGATATGAAAATACTTTGGATGACTTTTTTAAAAGTGATAAAAAGAAGTGATATAAGTTCTGATACAACAGTAACTATGGAAAAATTTGAAGGTACCAAAAGATGAAAAGCATAGCGATATATGGAGCAAGTGGACATGGTAAAGTAGTTGCTGAAATAGCCAAACTACATGGATACAATAATATAATTTATATTGATGATGGTGCAAATGAACATATTCCCTTTGAAGATTTTTTACAAAAAAGTTTAAATATCCCTGTTGCTTTTGGTATTGGTGATAATCAGATACGTGCAAAAATGTATCAAAAATGTATCAAAAATAAATTAATTATTAAAACACTCATCCATCCCAGTGCTTCTATCTCTGAGTATGTGCAAATCGCTGAGGGTACTGTTGTTATGGCAAATGTTGTTATTAATGTTGATTCTATCATAGGGAAATGCTGTATAATCAACTCATCAAGTATAGTTGAACATGACAATACTATAGGTGATTTTGTACATCTTTCACCACATGTTGCCTGTGCTGGAAATATTAAAATTCAAAATTATACACATATAGGTATAGGGACTTGCATTATTCAAGGTATTACTATAGGGTCAAACTCCATCATAGGTGCTGGTTCTGTAGTGATAAAAGATATTAAGAGTAAAATATTAGCCTATGGTAACCCCTGTAAAGCAATAAAGGAAATAAGATAATGAATAAAAATACAAACATTATAGACACTATCTCAACAAAACAGATGATTGGGTTAATGCTTTTAGCCTATGTTTTCAGTTTTGCTATTCGTATGATCTGGGTATACCAATTTCAAGGTAATCCCAGTTTCATGTGGGATGGGGAACTTATGATAAACACCAATGATGGGTATTTCTTTGCTACAGCAGTAGAATATCTATTAAGTGGCGTACATGTCGATAATCCAAGAGTGAACATCGCTATCGAAAGTTATCCAGGAATGGTATATACAACCTATTTTTTGACAAGGTTTACTCCATTCTCATTAGACACTGTTATATTATATCTACCCGCTATTATCTCAAGCTTGGTTGTGATACCCATTATTTTGACTGGTAAACTTATAAGACTACCTTGGGTCGGATTTTTTGCTGCTATCTTAGGCTCTATAGTCTGGAGTTACTATAATAGAACAATGGTAGGCTACTACGACACAGATATGTTCTCTGTGTTTTTACAATTTACTATTTTATATCTTTTCCTTTTTACCATTTACTCAAAAGAAGATAAAAACATCTTATGGTTAGGCTTTGCACTAATACTCTATCCATTTTTCTATCCTCAAGGGTTAAGTCTTATTTACGCTATTTTCATATTTTGGACACTTTACCAATTGCTTCTTCAAGGAGAAGAAAAAAATAGTTATTTTTTTATTATCATGGCTTCTGTGGCACTTTGGACAATTCCTATATGGATAAAAGCTCTTTTGCTTGTAGTGCTCTTTATTTTCCTTAAAAAGTTAAAATATAAGCTGGATAATCAAAGATTTTTTTATCTGACCCTAACAGCCTTGATCATATTTTTCTTTTTTGGCAATGTCTTTGAATTGATACTAGCAAAGACAAGTGTCTATCTTGATAGAGGAGTTAAGGATACTGGACTGCATTTTTATCAAGTGATACAAACTGTAAGAGAAGCAGGAAAAATATCTTGGGAGACTGTATCCAACAGGATTATAGGACATCCTATATTATTCTTACTTAGTCTTATAGGATATATTCTGCTGCTTATCAAACATAAACCATTCATCCTTGCTTTACCACTAATAGGTGTAGGCATATTCGCTCACTGGGCTGGACTTAGGTTTACTGTGTATGCTGTACCCGTTGCATCATTTTCACTCATATATCTTTTTTATTTTATCTCTCAGTACGTAAAAGATAAAAAAATATCATATGCTATTTTAGTAGGGTTATCACTTCTAGCATTGTATCCCAATATTTCACATATTATAGGATACAAAGTACCAACAGTACTTAATAAAACAGAAGTGCAAGACCTTGAAAAACTCAATGAGATAGCTGATGCAAAAGATTATACTTTGGCTTGGTGGGATTATGGTTACCCTCTCTGGTATTACTCAGATACTTCAACCTTGATAGATGGAGCAAAACACCATAATGATAATTTTGTTATCTCAAAAATCATGCAGACAACTTCAGCAGATTTGGCAGTAAACTTAAGTCGTTTGGCGGTTGAGACCTATGCTAAAGCTACTGATTCATATAGTTCATATTTAGAAGATGGTGAAAATGAAGAGAGTATCCCACCTAAATTTAAGATGCAAGATAAAGATGCTGAAATATACCATGCCGGAAAAGGTGCCATAATTGATGTTTTGCTAAGAAACGGTCAAGAGGATCAAATGGATCCAGATTTGTTTCTAGAAGAGCTTAAAAGCAACGCATACATACTTCCCCCAAAGACTAGAGATATTTACCTTTATCTTCCTTACCGAATGATGAGGATATTTCCTACAGTAGCTGTTTTTGGTAACTTAGATTTAAGCACAGGAGAAGCGATAAGAAAAATTTCTTTTTACCCTACCAGTGTGGCAAGTAATAAAAATGGCGTTATCATTTTTAAAAATGGTATTAAATTTGATGCAAAAAAAGGGAATATTACTATAGGTAACAATTTAAAAAGTGTAAAAAACTTCATTGTTACACAAAATACAAAACAAGGTAAAGTAAATCTACAGTCACAACTTTATCATGCAGATGGTGAATATGCAGTTGTTTATATGAAAAACTATGGTCAGTTTGTGGTGATGGATGTAGAGACATTTAACTCCACTTATGTCCAAATGTTTATGCTTGAAAAATATGACAAAAACCTATTTGAGTTAGTCGTCTCTTCAGCATATAGTAAAATCTATAAACTTAAAAAGTAAGTATATTGTATAATGCAAAAAGATAAAACACTTTTAGGATAAATAGATGCAAAAACTTTTCTTGTCCCCACCTCATATGGGAGGTAATGAACAAAAATATATAGATGAGGTATTCAAATCGAACTACATAGCTCCACTTGGTGCATTTGTCAACAGATTTGAAAAATCTATTTGTGACTATACAGGAACACCCAACGCCTTGGCTGTAACTTCTGGTACCGCCGCCATACATTTGGCATTAAGAGTTTTGGATATTGGCAAAGGGGATGATGTACTTGCCTCAACTTTTACTTTTATAGGTTCTGTTTCAGCTATTTTGTATCAAGATGCAAATCCAGTATTTATAGATAGTGAAAAAGAGAGTTGGAATCTTGACCCTGAACTTTTGGAACAATACTTGACAACATGTGATAAAAAACCAAAAGCATTAATACTTACACATTTATATGGACAAGTGGCACAGATAGAAATAATAGCTTCTCTTTGTAAAAAGCATGGGGTCTATCTTATAGAGGATGCTGCTGAAAGCCTAGGAGCCACTTACAATGGTAAGCATTCTGGTACTTTTGGTGATTTTGGTATCTACAGTTTCAATGGCAATAAAATACTAACGACAAGTGGTGGTGGCATGCTTGTGAGTGACAATAAAGAATGGATCAAGAAAGCTATGTTTTATAGTACACAAGCCAAAGAAAATGAACTCTACTATGAGCATGTAGAATATGGATATAATTATCGAATGTCTAATGTGTTAGCTGCCATAGGTGTAGGTCAGATGGAAGTCATAGAAGAGAGAGTTCTTAAAAAAAGAAAAGTTTTTGAATGGTATAAGAGTGAACTTTCAGAACTTGATATAGAGTTTATGCCTGAACTTGAAAATAGTCGTGGTAATAGATGGCTAACAACTTTACTCTTTAAAGACAATGTTGATATGAATAAGATAATTCAAGCACTTGACAAAAATGATTGTGAAAGTCGCCCTCTTTGGAAACCCATGCATATGCAACCACTTTTTAAGGAGTGTAAATCACTACTAAATGGTGCAAGTGAAGACTTTTTCGCTAGAGGAATATGCTTACCTAGCGGAACATTAATGACAAGAGCCAATGTTACAAAAGTATGTAATGTAATCAAAGAAAATATCTAATATGAATATAGATAAAAGAATTTTAAATTTTTTAGTCATTATCTTTCTTAGTATATTAACATTCTATTGGACTTTTTTGGTATTCCATCAAGAATTAGTACTTAATGTTGTTATAACTGTAATTATAATACGTTTAGTTTCGTCTATATTAATATTTAAAGATTACTCCCTAGCATGGAGTAAATCAACCCAAAAAACATTTTTAATTAAAAGTACTGTGTATCTTGTGGCATTTGCAATATATATGCCTATTTTTTATGGCGATATTTATATCTACTTTTTTGTTAGTGAACTTTTTGTATACCTTTTTTCTATTAATTTTATTATGTATAGTTACTATTTTTATATAAACAAAAGTTCAATAGAAAAAACTAAAAAAGTTGTTATATATGGTGCGGGAAATGCAGGGTTGAAATTGGCAAAAGAGTTTGAATCTAGTGCATACCAAGTAAAATATTTTGTAGATGATAATACTTCATTGCATAAACGAAGTATAGATGCCATTAGGATTATCTCTAAACAGAAACTAAAAGATCAATTGAAAGATAAAAAAATGGATTTGCTTGTTATTGCAATGCCCTCCGCATCAAATGAAAGTATTAGAGAAATTTATTATGAGTTTAGTGAGTATTTTCTAGATATACAAATTTTGCCAAGACTTGATAGTATTATGACAGATAGGCCATTTGCTAAACAGTTGAAGGATGTTTCTGTTACTGATCTTCTTGCACGGCATCCACAGGATTTAGATAAAGTTAAGATATCTTCATTTATTAAAGATAAAACTATTTTGATTACAGGTGCAGGAGGGAGCATTGGTAGTGAGATTGTACGTCAATGTATTAAATTTAATGCAAAAAAATTAATAATGCTTGACCATAGTGAATATAATCTATATCAAATAGAACAAGAGGTTGCACACAAGATAGATGTCGTGTGTGTTATGCAATCTGTTGTTGATAAAGAGAGACTTCAAAAAACATTTGAAGTTAATAAGCCACAAATAGTCATACATGCAGCTGCCTACAAGCATGTGCCAATGGTAGAAGCCAATATAGAGGAAGGTATACTCAATAATGTGGTTGGTACGAAAAATTGCATTGATGTATCGATTGAAAACCATGTTGAAAAGTTTATTCTCATTAGTACAGATAAAGCAGTACGTCCAACAAATGTTATGGGAACGACTAAAAGGATCTGTGAGCTATATGCCCAGAACTCAAATGGAAATGGTACAGATATCGTAGCAGTACGTTTTGGGAATGTGTTGGGTAGCAGTGGTTCGGTCATACCCAAATTTAAAAGACAGATAGAAAAAGGTCAAAATCTTACAGTAACCCATCCTGACATTACTCGATATTTCATGTTGATACCTGAAGCTTGTGAACTTGTACTACAAGCTGGTGCCATAGGTAATGGTGGGGAGATATTTATCCTCGATATGGGGGAACCTATTAAAATCGTTGATCTTGCAAAAAAGATGATTGAACTAAGTGGGAGAGAAGATATTGAGATAGAGTTTTCTGGATTACGCCCGGGAGAGAAGCTCTATGAAGAACTTCTGATAGATGAGAGTGATATCCATACCGAATACAACTCTATAACTGTTGCTGCACCAACACACTATGATATGGATAAACTTAATAAAGATATCAAAGAATTGCTTTATAGCAATGATAAACTAACTAAGCTTAAAGCCATCGTTCCGGAATTCAACCATATGCAAAATAAATAAGTTAAAATAATATAATTCAAAAAATTAACATATGTCAATCAATGCCACAAAGGAATACCCTCCAAATGAAGCAAACTGTTCAAAATAATACTCAAATAATACAGGATGATGCTATAAATATAGGAGAGCTCTTCTCTATATTAAAAAGAAGAAGAAAACAGGTCTGGATTACAACACTACTTATCACGTTTCTTTCACTAGTATATGCTTTCATAATAAAGCCCACTTATGAGGTAAAAGCTGTTATGGAGCTTGCTCAGATTGATAAAAAACCTGTACAACATTTATTTGATCTAAAACAAAAAGTTGAAATTATATTTGAAGTTGGAGGCAAAAAAGTAGAATTCCCATATGTAAGTAAGCTAGAGCTCCCTAAAAAAACAAAAAATATTATGATAATTAAAACACAAGGACGAGACAATAATACAGCTCAGCAAAAACTCCAAGAAGTAATTAATTATATTGTCTTATTGCAAGATGAGGAACTAAATAGCTATATTGATATACAAAAAAAGAGACTTAATCTTGTTGTGGAAGATATAAACAAGAACAAACAGTTTATTATAAAAATAAAAAAAAATATAAAGAATTATGAAGATAAGCTTTTAAATATATCAGAACAAGATGTTGCACTGGCAGGTATATATACTATTGAGATAGGAAAAAAACAAACAGAATTAAATAATGTCACAAATAAAATTTATGAACTAAAGAGTACAAGAAGTGATTTTGAACTCTCTATTTCTCCAGTAAGTATTCAAAGAGCGGTAATTATTGGTAAGGTTGAAGTGCTTGATGAGCCTATAAAACCAAATAAAAAGCTTATGGTTATTGTTGCTTTCATTACAGGGTTGATACTTTCTATCTTCTTAGCCCTCTTTTTAGAATTTTTAAGAGGTATAAAAGAAGAGTAGTCTATTTTACAATTGTTTCACTATCCTAGAGTAGTATTAACTGCTAAAGATTATATTAGCTATACTCTTTGCAGTTATTTTAAATAACAATTATCTTAAAGGAAAAAGAATGTTTAAAAGAATTATCGCGGGGTTTTTAATACTTGCTACAACTACACTATTTGGTATGAGTCTATCGGCACTTAATAGTGCTTCAAAATCAGAACTTATGGAGATTAATGGTATCGGTGAGATGAAAGCAGCAGCTATCATGAAGGAAAGAAGAAAAGGTAAGTTTAAATCGTTTGATGATTTTCAAAGAGTTGAAGGCATCGGTGAGCAAACGGCAGCGAATGTAAAAAATAATGTTAAGTCTTCTGCAGATGTAAGAAAAGTGAAAAAGACTACGAAGAAGAGAGTATCTAAAAAAACAAAAACTTCTAAAAAAGATATGAAAGAAAAAGCTGAGAAAAAAACAAAAAAGACTAAGACAAAAGCAAAAAAATCTACTAAAGAAAAAGCAGAAAAAAAGACTAAAAAAACAAAAAAACGTAAAATAAAGTCTATGGATGAGAAGAAAAAAGAGTTAAAGAGTAAAGCGAAGAAAACAAAAAACAAAAAAACGAAAGCAAAGAAAAAGAAAAAAACAAAGACTAAAAAGAAGAACTAGAAACAATATTTGTAGGTGCGACCATGTCGCACGACAAGTCTCAATTTAAATACATGGGAATATAAATTTTATAGAAATATGATTTTGTCATGACGTGTGACATGGTCACACCTACATTCAAATCCCCCTTAACCACAATTTAGCTACAATCACATAATTTATTATAAGGTACACGTATGTCTACAGTTACTCGTTTCGCACCCTCTCCTACAGGGTATTTACACATCGGAGGGCTTAGAACAGCTCTTTTTTCTTGGCTTGCAGCACAGCATAACAAGGGTACATTTTTACTTCGTATAGAAGATACAGATATGGCTCGTAACTCAGAAGAGGCAAAAGATGCCATCTTAAAAGCTTTTGAGTGGGTAGGTATGGCATGCGATGGTGAGGTAGTGTATCAGTCTAAACGATTTGATTTGTATGCAAAATATATCGACCAGTTACT
>Ga0256824_10000103_pt1 | contig 27254 bp, 23 predicted proteins | sample CV67metaG_FD_191570 | JGI IMG/M metagenome (GOLD analysis project Ga0256824, IMG submission 191570) | Hydrothermal vent microbial communities from East Pacific Rise, Pacific Ocean - CV67 | ecosystem: Environmental > Aquatic > Marine > Hydrothermal vents | place: Pacific Ocean: East Pacific Rise...
GTTGGAATACTTCGTATACCAAACCTAGCACCTAATCCTTGTTCATTTTCTGTATTTACTTTTACATAGAGGGCTTTGAGTGGATAGTTTGTTGCTGACTTTTCAAAAACAGGTCCAAACATCTTACAAGGGCCACACCAAGGAGCCCAGAAATCAATAACAACTGGAATATCACTATTGACTACTACTTCATCAAAATTTGCTTCAGTAAGCTCTATAGGTTTTGTACTTAGAAGTGAGTTTTTACACTTCCCGCAGTTGGCTTTTTTATAGGACTCTTTTTGTGGGACATTATTAACACTTAGGCAGTGTGGGCAGACTATTCTCATTTTTTTCCTTTTTATAGTTTAAACGTGGTGGGAGTTCTATAAGTACTGCTGTTTTACCATCAGCACTTGTTACAGTAATTTTACCATTAAGATGCTCTTCTACAATAGTTTTTGTCATGTAGAGACCTAAGCCTGTCCCATTTTTAGCCTTTGTTGAGAAGTATGGCTCAAAAACTTTTTTTAAGATGCTTTTCTCAATACCTCCGGCATTATCTTCAAATAGCAGAGAGATAATGGAGTGTTCCTCTTTGACTAAGAGGGTAATATTTCGTTGCTCAGCATCTTTCTCTTTAAAAGCATCAACAGAGTTTTTTAAAATATTAATAACACACTGTATAAGTTCGTTTTGGTAAGTCTCTATCTCTATGTTTGACTCATTTAAAACTGTGAATTTAATGTCAAACTGTTTGAAGTCACCAAGTAGAAAAGTTGTCGATTTATCGACTATATTTGCGATAGAAATTTTTGTTATAACCTTGTTTGGTTTGAAATAATTTCTAAAGTCATCAATAGTAGCAGAGAGATATCCTACTGTCTCTTCTATTTTTGTAAATGCTTTTTCTAATATGCTATCATCAAGTATATCAAGTTCTTGTTTGACTCTCACTGTAGCTATAATTGTATTTACTACAGAGAGGGGCTGTCTCCATTGGTGGGCTATCATACTTATCATTTCACCCATCGCTGCACTTCTTGATGTAACTAAGAGTTTGTCTTGTTGGGCTATAACTTTTTTACTGTCTGTTGCATTCTCAATAAATAGAATAAAGCCTACATGGTAAGAGTAAGCATCATATTCGGGTACAAGAGTATTGAGTAAAATTAGGCTCTTCCCGTCACTGCTTAAAATACTATTCTCATATTTTAGAACTTTCTGTTCTTGGGTATGCGTCATTATCTTTGTTTTGAGTCTCTTTTTAATAGAAAATTTATGATATTCGAAAAAATTATTATTTATTAAATCTTCTTTTTCGTATTTGAGTAAATACAGGTATGCTTTAGAGACATCAGTTATCTTAAAGTTAGTGTCAAATTTAATGAGAAGTACTTTCTCATCTATGGTTTGTCTCTCCTTTATAAGCTCACTGTTAAGTTCTTTAATTTTTAAAATATTGGATTGGAGGAGTGCATTTGTGTTAGCCATGTTTGTTTGGTCTGTAATAATTAAGGCTACTAACGAGTTCTCTTGGTCAAAGGGAACGACACTTACATCTTGCTGCATATGTGAATAGTGAGAAATTTTTATCTGGTCAATCTCTATGGGAATAAGATATTTAGAAATACTTGCTGTATAAAAGGTTGGTGTTTGTAGTCGGAGTGAAGATTTGATTTTTCTTTTGAGTGTTTTTGACTTTATAGTCTCAAAAACATCATCAAGTTTTCTGTTGAGCACTTCAGACTCTTTGAGTCCTGTGTGAATCTCTAACCATCTGTTATAGTAGTAGATATTAAGTTTATCATCAAGTATAACAATACCATTGTCAATACTTGAGACAATTTTTTTATCTACATCAAGGCTTCTAATATCATGTTTAACTGTTTCTTGAGCCATTGTATTGATCCATCTTTTGTGAGTATGTATATTTCAGCATTTATTTTTTGATCTTCAAATTTTAGTTCAGTCTCTATTACGATTACTTGAGAATACTTTTTAAAAGTATCGGATTCTTGAATCTCTTCTAGTGGAAGCATAGTTATGCTTGGTGGTGCAAAACTTACTTGAGTACCCATCTCTCCTGCTAGTTTTGTAGTGAGCGAAGAGGTCAATACATTAGTGAGTTCAAGGATAGCATCGTCTAAGTCATCTTCATCTTCTAACTCTAAGTGTAGTGATAAGTTTTTAGCACTCTCTTGGTCAATAAAAAATGCAGTCTCTCCTGAAAATTCACCCATAAAAGATTGTGAAGAGAAGAAGTAGCTTGTTTTTTCACGCTCTTGAAAATGGTTAAGGAGTTCAGTTGTTTTAATGATTTTTATTTTTGGAATACTGAGAGTTGCAAAAGCATCTAACATCTCTGCAACTACAGCTGTAGCATTTCCGTAAGCCACATTCATTAGCTCTTGTAAAGCATCCTTCTCATCTTCTGTTAGTTGAAGTGTTTGCATTATAAAATCTCTAAAATTTCTTGCATTTTTTCAACATTTATAGGTTTTTGAACATGAAGTTGAGCCCCTAGGTTTATAACCTTTGTTTTAGCCTGTTCTTGAATATCTGCAGAAACAACTATAACTTTTAGTTTTGGATTCTCTTCAAGCATAAGAGGTAGTGCAGTATACCCATCCATGACAGGCATGGTTAAATCTAAAAAAGCGATATCGGGTTTTTCAGTTTTGACTATCTTGACTGCTTCTTCACCATTGACAGCTTGAAAAACCTCTGCATCATCTCTATGAGTCTTAAGCGACTTAATGAGACTAAGTCTTGCTAATTTTGAATCATCTACTACTAAATATTTCATATATTATTCTCCTGGCCTTTAAAAGGCCCCCTCTTCATATTTTAAACTTGTACAGAGTATATAGAGTTGAGATCTCTCTGCACTCGCAATGTTATAGCAGTCTCCAAGACCAAAGGCAAATATGTTTTCATGACTTACTATATTTATACCTTCACTCATGTCAACATATTCTAGTTTTGAGTTATCAATCAGTCTAGCACCATTCACAACTACAAACTCAAATGTTACTGTTATCCAGTTAAATTCTCTTGCTTTATCTTGGCCAGCTAAAGTTACCCGAATTACATATGGTGACACAACCTCTATATTGCGCAACTCTCCATCTTTAAAATTATCAAATCTTTGAAGATACTCTTGCACTTTGTTTTTTTCTAGAGGTTTCATCATCTCTCCTTATTGGCAACCAACACATTCCATACTTCTATCTTCCACATCATTAGCAATCTCTGGAGATTGTGAACGTAGATAGTAAGTAGATTTAAGTCCCAGTTTCCAAGCTAGCATGTAGATATCGTTAAGGTATTTACCACTTGCTTTGTCTAGAGTTATAAAAATGTTGAGTGACTGCCCTTGGTCTATCCATTTTTGACGGATTGCCGCAGCTTTTATGAGTACTCTTTGGTCTAGATCATAAGCTGGTGTATAGTAAGCCCACGTGTCTGGTGAGAGTTTAGGAACAACAACAGGAATAAGACCTGAGAGATTCTCCTCAAACCATTTACGCTTAAAGACAGGTTCAATAGCTTGAGTAGTCCCTGTAAGAATTGAGATAGAACTAGTAGGTGCAACAGCCATCAAGTAACCATTTCTCATCCCTTGTGCTTTAACCTTAGTTCTTAACTCTTCCCATTCGTAAGTTGAGGCAAAGAGTCCACCACGATCAACAAGGTTTATGACTTCTGCATTTGCATGGTCTTGAGGCATAATACCCTTACTCCACTTACTCCCTTCAAAAGCTGGGTAAGAACCTTTTTCAACTGCTAAGTCTGCTGAAGCAGAGATTGTGTTATAACAGACTGCTTCCATAATTTCATCAATCTTGTCAAAGTGTTCTTGGCTTCCCCAAGTGATAGCTGCTTCTGCTAACATTTGTGCTTCACCCATAACACCAAGACCAATAGAGCGAGTTTTCATGTTTGTGCGTTTTACTTTCTCTACAGGGTAAAAGTTAAGGTCTATAACATTATCTAAACATCTTACAGCTATTGGAACAACTCTCTCAATTTCCTCTTTAGTGTTAATGCGAGAGAGGTTAATAGAAGCAAGATTACAAACAGCGGTTGCACCATCTACTTTCTCTTTTTCAACCACATAAATTGGAAGACCACCAAGTGAGTCTAATGCAGTTACTTTTTTAGCTAGTTTTGTTATACCACTATCAACTGTTACCATCTCATCTTCTTCATAAGAGATGCTATCTCCATTTTCAAAGATGTATTTTATTTTGTAATGGTTTGGTGCTGTATTTTGGAAAATCTCAGTACAGAGGTTTGAACTACGGATAATTCCAAAATGGTCATTAGGGTTAGCTCTGTTAGCATTATCTTTAAAACATAAAAATGGTGAACCAGTTTCAAAGTAAGAAGTTAAAATCTTTTTCCAAAGATCTTTTGCCTTAAGTCTCTCTTTAATAATTGATTCATCTTGTTCTAGTTCTATATAACGTTTGTTAAATGCCTCACCATGAAGTTCTGCTAGCTCACCAACATCGTATGGGTCAAAAAGTGTCCAGATTGCATCTTCTTGAACTCTCTGCATAAAGAGGTCGTTCAGCCACATTGCAGGAAATAAGTCGTGTGCACGTCTACGCTCTTCACCAGAATTTTTCTTGAGGTCTAAAAAGTCATTGATATCTATGTGCCATGGTTCAAGGTAAACAGCGATTGCACCTTTACGAGTTCCAAGTTGGTCAACTGCAATAGCTACATCATTTGTGATTTTTAGAAAAGGTACAGTTCCGCCCGCTGCATTTTTGTGTCCATCAATAAATGAACCCATAGAACGAACCTGAGTCCAGTCCCAACCAATTCCTCCACCAAACTTAGAGAGCATAGCCATCTCTTGGTAAGCATCAAAAATACCTTCAATAGAATCTGGCATTGAACCAATGTAACAAGATGATAACTGGTGTCTTGTTGTTCTTGCATTTGAAAGTGTTGGAGTCGCAAGCATAACTTGAAACTGAGAAATCATGTCGTAAAACTTGATTGCCCACTCTTCTCTTTTTTCTTCACGTTGTGCTAAGAACATTGCAATAGCCATAAACATATGTTGAGGAAGCTCTATAGGGTTAGAGTCTCTGTCTTTTATGAGATATCTATCGTAAAGTGTTTTTACACCTAGGTAGTTAAAAAGCATATCACGTTCAGGCACTATATGTTTCTCTAGTTTCTCTAGGTCATACATATCTCCAAGACCCATTAGGAGTCTTCCATTTTTTTCACCGCGAGTAAAATATTTTTCGAGTGAGCAGTAACCTGTAAAACCATTCACTTGGTGGTAGAGGTTGAACATAAAAAGGCGTGATGCTACAAATGTCCAGTTAGGTGCATCTATGTCTATTTTATCTACGGCTGTTTTAATAAGTGTTTGTTGAATCTCTTTAGATGTTATTCCATCACGAAAGAGTATTTGAGCATCAACTTCTAGTTCACTCTGTGATACGTTAGTGAGACCTTTAACGGCTGCTGACGTATATTTTTGTATTTTAGAAATATCTAATGGCTCTGTTCTGCCATTACGTTTTATAATTGTTATCATTGATGTTCCCTAGTAGATATTGCTTTTTTTTTACATAATTATTTGTAAAAAAAATTGCTTGAAATGTAAGTGATTTTATCTAAAGTATATTTTAGTAGAGATTAATTTAGAGGTATTTTATAAAATTTATCTAGCTTTGTGGTAGGTTTACATAGCTATTATTATAGTTGATATTTAGCATAACCAAAATGGCTATACTAATGAGTTTTTAGGGTTACTTTTTAAAGACTCTTGCGAAAATATTATCTACATTTTTAGTGTAGTAATCGTAGTTAAAACATTCACGAATTTCTTCTTCACTTAGTGACTCTCTTAACTCTTTATCAGCTAACAAGTGGTTAAGATATAAAGACTCACCATCTTCATTTGTAGTTGCACGACCAGCTTGAATCTCTTCCCAAACTTTCATTGCATTACGTTGAACTATACGGTATGCATCTTCACGTGAAACACCTTGAAGTGGAAGCTCTAGTAAAACACGTTGTGAGAAAACAAGTCCACCTGTTAGGTTTAGGTTTTTCATCATGTTTTCTGGAAATACTGTAAGGTTTGCTATAACGTTATTCATACGGTGAAGCATAAAGTCCATAGTTATAAAAGCATCTGGTAGCCAGAAACGCTCAGTTGATGAGTGAGAGATATCACGCTCATGCCAGAGTGCTACATTTTCCATTGCTGGAGCTGCATAAGCTCTAATCATACGTGCAAGACCCGTGATGTTCTCAGTAAGAATTGGATTACGTTTGTGAGGCATAGCTGAGCTTCCTTTTTGACCTTTTGCAAAGAACTCTTCAGCTTCATATACTTCTGTACGTTGTAAGTGTCTTACTTGAACTGCAAATTTTTCTATAGAAGATGCAAGGAGTGCTAACGCAGTTGCAAGTCTTGCATAACGATCACGATGAACAACTTGGTTAGAACATGGCTCTGGTTTAAGACCTAGTTCTGCCATTGCATACTCTTCTAACTCTAACGGTGCATGTGCAAAGTTACCCATAGCTCCAGAGATTTGACCAACTGCGATCACTTCCATAGTCTGCTCTAGGTTTAAAAGGTGACGAGCTACTTCATCATACCAAACAGCTAACGTTAGACCAAAAGTGATAGGCTCACCGTGGATACCATGAGAGCGACCAACCATAAGAGTCATTTTATGCTCTTGTGCACGTTTCTCAATAGACTCCATTAACATCTTTACATCTGCTATTACAATATTTAGAGAGTCTCTCATCTGGATAGCTACACCAGTATCCACTGCATCAGAAGATGTCATACCGTAGTGGAACCAACGTGACTCATCACCAAGGCTTTCTGATACACTTGTATTGAATGCTATAAGGTCATGTTTAGTAATTGCTTCTATCTCTTCTATACGTTCAACTGAGAATGTTGCATTTTTTACAATTTTATCTGCATCATCTTGAGGAATCTTCCCAAGTTTTGCCCAAGCTTTTACAGCTGCTTTTTCTACTTCAAGCCATGCTGCATATCTTGCATGTTGTGTCCATTTTTCTGCCATCTCTGGACGTGAATATCTTTCTACCATTGTATACCTTTTTATTAAGAAGTTTATTGCGCTAAAATTCGCTTTAGTAATATGACCTTACAACATTATCTTAAAACTTTAGTTTTGTAGCTTTAGGGGGTTGTAGGGACTTTAGTCCATGCATCTAATAATGGGCTTTGCTCATTATGGATTATAAACCAGTGACGACATTTTACAGTAAATATCATAATAGAGGAATTAAGTATGCCATTTGTAAAGAACAAATATTTTGTAGAGAAAAAACAGAGGGCAGTTTTCTATCTTATGAATGAATTAGGTTATACACAGCGTGAAGCACAACGCTTTATCTCTAAGGGTCGTATTTTAGTTGATGGCGAGAAGATGGTTAAAACTGCTGGAGAGATAGAGGGAGAGATAGAGTTTATACACTTTGAACCTATTACTAAAGGTTTAGTACCTAACCATGTTGAGAAGGAGTTTGTACTCTTTGACAAACCAAGTGGAGTTCTTGTTCACCCTCAAACTAAGCGAACACCCTACTCTCTTATTGATGAACTAAAGTATCAGTTTGGTCGTGATGCTAACATAGCACATAGGATTGACCAAGAGACAAGCGGCTTAGTTCTATGTGCAAGAAACAAAGTAAGTGAACGAGATATTAAGATGATGTTCCAAGAGAGAGATATGAAGAAAAAATATCTTGCTATGGTTCATGGAGAGTTTAAAGAGTCTATGTCTGTAGAAGCACCTCTACTACGTTCACAGGACCAAAGTTCTGCTATGGTAAGAATGATTGTTAAAGTAGATGAATTAGGAAAGGCTTCCAAAACAGATTTCAGACCTCTAAAGTATTTTCCTGAGAAAAATATGACTCTTATAGAGTGTTCACCTCATACTGGAAGACAGCATCAAATTCGTGTACATTTGTTTCACGTGAAACATACAATAGTTGGTGATCCTATTTATGGAGAGAGTGAAGAGAACTTAGTGAAATTTTTAGATAAGGTTTTAACTCCACAAGAGAGAATAGAAAATGGTGGTGCTACAAGACTACTTCTTCATGCAAGTGAATTAGAATTTGAACTTTATGAAAAGAGCTACCATTTTAAAAGTACAATTGATTTTGAAGAAGTTTGTTTGAAGTCTATTAAGGGATTTTAAAAATCTTCTTAAATCTTATGTTTCACGTGAAACATAAGATTCACTCACTAAATACTCATTAACAACTTCTTTAGTGTGAATAACTTTTATCCTCTAAGATAAATAATTGTGATAGGAATAACCAAATCTAATAATAGAGCTTTAAAGCCCTATATTTAGGGATTTAAGATATAATAAAGTATTTCAATTTAAGAATTAATTTATATAAATTTATTCTTAATAAATCGTTAAATTGTAGAATTTCTTTTATAGTTATTCACTACTTACAACACTGTGTGAATAATACACATATACGAATATATTGTGAAAATATTAACATTTTATATTTTTTTAAGAGAGTAGAGAAAGATTTTGAAGATTATTTTTTTATAAGAAAACTAGGGTATTATTACATTTATAAACGACCTCCCTGGTGTGTTGGTCGTTTTACTTCTACGAGTCTTTAAACTCCATTGTATCTTTTGATAATTTTTTTAACACGGCTTCTAAGATTTCTTAGTGCATCACTACTTGTTTTACCATCAGCAGTTAAATTTTCAAAATCTTCACCAAGTTGTGCTTTTGCCATCCAACCTATTTTGTTATGGTATTTAATACCAACGAATTGAACATCACCAAAGTGACCTTTACAAAGTTTATATGTCTCTTTTATTCTATCTGAATCAGTTTTTTCTGCCATAATACGACTCCTTTTACTATTTTTATTAGTATAGCACAGATTGATAACTTTTAAAAGTTAGTCATCATTTGTAGCAGCTTTTATAAAGCCAATGAGTCCAACAGCAAATACTGCAACTATAAAAACAATTTGAAATATATCTAATGCTGTCACAGTATCTCTCCCTCAGTTTTTTCTTTAAGTTGACCACAAGCAGCACTAATATCGATACCCTTAGAGTCACGAATAGTACAGAGAAGGCCATGATTTACTAAATACTCCTGAAAAGCTACCATATCGGCTCTACTAGGTCTATCGTAAGGTGTCCCTGGGTAAGGATTGAAGTAGATAAGGTTTACCTTTGCTTTTATGTCTGCTAAGAGCTTTACAAGCTTCTTAGCTGAGCCTATGTCATCATTTTTGTCTTTAATAACAAGATACTCAAACATAACACGTTTACGAGTGTCTATTGGAAAGCGTTTAACCGCTTCGATGATTGAGTTAATGTTGTGAGCCTTGTTCATCGGGATAAGTTCACTTCTAAGCTCATCATCTACTGCATGAAGAGAAATAGCTATATGAACACCGAGATCCATCTCCCCTAGTTTATCTATTTTAGTGCTTAAACCACTTGTAGAGACAGTTTGGCGTTTTCCACCAATACATAAGCCCTCATCCTCTTTAAATATCTGTATAGCTTTTGCAAGGTTATCTAGGTTATCAAGAGGTTCACCCATTCCCATATAGACTATATTTATCTTACGGTTGTGTTTATGGTTATTATCACGTTTAAGAGTCACTACTTGGGCAACTATCTCTCCTGCAGTTAAATCTCTTGTAAAACCACCTTTTGCAGTGAGACAAAATGTGCATCCTACTTTACAGCCAACTTGAGTTGAGACACAGATAGTGTACTTTGCTTCTTGAATGACTTCGCCACTCTCATCAAACTGAGTATCTTTCATCTTAAGCCAAACTGCTTCCATCGTTTTTCCATCTTGCATCTGTAGGAGGTATTTGATGGTTCCGTCACTTGACTCCTCTTTACTAACAATAGAGAGAGGGTTTACCACAAACTTCTCAGAGAGTTCTTCTTTCATAGATTTTGGAATATTTTTCATATCGTCAAAATTCTCAGCATAATGATGGTACATCCAGCCAAAAATCTGTTTAACTCTAAAGGATGGTTTTATCATTCCCATAAGTTCTTTTTGTGTAAAATCGTAAAGAGACGGTTTGCTTGTATCTGTTATATTACTCATTTGGCTGTAAGCTCCTTAATACGTTTTTTTACATGAATTTCTAAAAGCTCTTTGGCTTTTTCATGGTTTTTAAGAAAATCTTGATGTGCGTTAGCGTTAGTGAAATTTGTAATACAAAAGACACCACCAGCAGGAATGTTAAACTCCTCTGCAATTTTTAAAACTGCAAAAAACTCCATATTCTCAATACCTATACCAAGTTTTAGGAATTTTTTTGTAAGCTCTTCATTGGTTGAAATATAGTTTGAAGAGTTGACAACTAAATCTTTTACGTTAGTAGTGTTAGTACTCACCACGTTGTCAAGAGGTGTATAAGCATCATTACTTAAAAAAGAGAGTTCAATATTTGCGGCAGTTTTACTTTCTATTATGTCAAATATTTTTGCATCCCCATAGCTCCCTGCACTTCCTACAAAAAGTAGAAACTCTGGCTTATCAAAGAGGCACAGACGTGTCAAGTTCATAGCTGTTTCAACTAGCCCTACTCCCATAGGTTGAGCAAAATTAAAAGTTTCGTTATTTCCTGCACAGATTATCATTCATATCCTTTTTATGCACATGCATACATTTTATATAAGTCATTTATAGCTATATTGTTGATTTTCATATAGTGTGTATTGAGACTGTATAGTTTGTTTAAAATCTCTACTTTGTTGTCGGCCGAGTGTATCTCTCTGTGACAGTTGGGACATAAAGAGATTATATTATCCAGATCATCGAGTTTAAAAGTGTAGTTTTTTTGTTGAAACATCGGAATAATATGATGTCCTTCAACATAATTTTGACCCTTGGAGATAAATGTAGTATGTAGAGAGTTCACTCTACATCTGTACTTATCTCTCCGTTTTGCTTTGTTTATGAGGTTAAAGTCACGTTTAACACGCTTATTGGCAATAATCTCTTCGATTTCACAGCTTATGCTTTCAAAAAACATATCTGAAAAGTTCAAGTTGTCATATAAAGATTTAATATGCTCTAAGATATCAGTATGAATTGAGAGTTTCTTATCTGAGAGAGTCAATATATTTAAATTGACCAAAGAGTTAATAACCCAAGTATTGAACTTTAGAAACTTGGATGATTGGAGTTTAAAAACAGGTATTGTCTCAAAATTACCTGTTTTTTCATACTCTTGTAGGTCACTATAGCTTGTTATATGAACAAGACTACTACTAATAAAATTAGAACTAAGTGACTTGTTTTCTAGCAAGAGTTTAAAGAGTATTCTAAATGGAAATAGTTTTAATTGTTTTACTTTAGAAGTAGCCTTGTTAGGGTAAGTCGTATTATCGAGTTGGTTTATTATCAGTTTTTTACACTCAATATAGTTTTGAGAATTGAAGTTGTTTAAAAAGAGATTACCTTCAATACTCAAAGAGAGTTTATTCTCTTTGTTGATGTTTAAAAACCCGTAAAATAGTGCAGGTCGGTAAAAATGTGTGTTTAAACTCTCATTAGGATTTTCATTGAAATTCTCTAATAAATAGTTTTTTATTTCTGCTTGAAACCTTACCTCTTCTACAAATCCATCAGTAGCTGCTTTCTCTTTTATGTAAGACAAAACACCTATGGTTCTGTTATTCATTTTCGAGTTATCTCCTAGGAATGAATCAAAACCCTTTCCATTTCCAGGCGCTTGCCAAAAGTTACTCATGAGAGTGCTTTTTTGGCATTGTCGAGAGTAGACTATCTATAAGCCTTGGAGGAACCCCCTCCCCTATAACTTGGCGAATAAGGTTCTCGCTTGCCCATTTTGGTGGGTGCCAATCTTCTGGAAGTCCTGTGAGAATAAAGATCTCTTTGAGTGTTAAGACTCTCGCATCAGAGTACTTACCATTTTTGAGTAGAAGACCAGGATGAACATTGTTTTGAGATGAAACAGAGCCATTTGCCATAGTAATGGTAGGTGCTGGTTTATCCCACTCAATCCGTTTGTATGTTGTTGCAAACCCTTTTATGCGAGTTCCATCCTCTTTTTTTGGATAGTGAACCTTGTTGTGCAGGGCAGTTTTTCCACTTGGAGTATGTTTTAAGAAGTGTATATGTCTAGCGTTATGCTTTTTAGCACTGTGATAAAGAATTCCTGAGTCTTCGCCACTTTCTAAACTAGGAAGATGCCCTATTGCCTCTTTTACGGTAATTTTGTCCATCTTTTTTGGGAGTTCCCATTTTGCCACGTTGGAGATAAGAAAAATAGCACGTTTTCTTGTTTGAGGGGTTGCATAGTCTGCTGCATTAACAACTACAGGGTTGATAATATAGCCTAAGGGTAAAAGTTCGTTGTTGATGTACTCAACAATTTTTATACTCTTTCCTTTGTGTAAAATAGAGGTCTTAAGTACCCCCTGAACATTCTCTATAAGTGCATGAGAAGGCTGGAGCTCTTTAATCATATCTATAACAAATTTAATAAGAGAGTTGCGTGGGTCATCCTCTTTCATTTTTCCCGCTACACTCATACCTTGGCAAGGCGGAGTAGCAATTAAAAAGTCACATTTTTGTTTTTGTGCCTCTTTTAGAACCTTATTATAAACTTTTGAGTTGGTAATATCACCCTGAATCATGTTACATTTTGGATGGTTCTCTTGATGAAATGCAGCTCTATTTTCTAAGAGCTCATTAGCAACCACTATATCTATACCGTGATTGTGAATATAGGTCTCAGCAATCCCAACATTAGCAAATAACGATACTCCTCTCAACTCTCTTCCTTACAGACGTACTGGAATATTTTGGTCATGTAGATAGTGCTTTAAGTCCATAATATCGATCTCTTTGAAGTGAAAAATACTTGCAGCAAGTGCCGCGTCAGCACCACAGTCAAAGGCCTCTTTGATGTGTTGCATAGTTCCTGCTCCACCACTAGCAATAACAGGTACATTGACTGCACGGCTAATCTGCTCGGTGATATTAAGCTCAAAACCTGCCTTTGTACCATCAGCATCCATTGATGTTAAAAGAATTTCACCACAACCACGTTGAACTACTTCTTTTGCCCACTCTACCGCATTTATGCCAGTATCTACTCGTCCACCATTCAGGTAGACATTATATACATCACCAGTTTTTTTAACATCTATAGCAGTAACAATACACTGTGAACCAAAACGTTTAGCACTCTCATCTATAAGCTCTGGGCGTTTAATAGCAGCAGAGTTTACACTAACCTTATCGCAACCCACGTTGAGTAGCTTGTAGATGTCATCGAGCTTACGAATACCTCCACCAACAGTAAGAGGTATGAAAATTTCACGAGCGACTTGTGCGACTACATCGACAATAGTATCGCGGTTGTCAGATGAAGCAGTGATGTCTAAGAAAGTAAGCTCATCCGCACCCTCTTGGTTATAACGTCGTGCTACTTCTACAGGGTCTCCCGCATCTTTTAAACCAACAAAGTTAACACCTTTAACAACACGTCCATCTTTAACATCAAGACAAGGAATGATTCTTTTTGCGAAATAGTTCATAGATTATAAGCCTCTTTAAATATATTGCAATTATATCGTGTTAGACTTATGAATAGTTTTGAAGAGTTTCTTATGTCTATTTCTATATATCTGATAGAATAATAAAAATATAAGGAATTTTAATGTTTGAACTAGGTTTTTTTGGTACCTCTGCACCACTTTATATGGATGTTATTACACTCTACTTTGCCCTACTTCCATTTCTGATGGCATTTGGTATTTATATGGCTATAAAGCGAAAGTTAGAGCTTCATTTTAAGATGCAAGTAGCAACCTATATGATAACTCTACTCATTGTAATTTTATTTGAAGTTGGTGTAAGACTCTCTGGTGGTTTCTCATTTTTTATGCAACATAGTAATGTAAACTATACTTTCATGATAATTTTTCTTCTGATGCATATTGTTATAGCCTTTGTAAGTGTTTCGGCCTATTCACTTTTAATATATAGCAGTATAAGAGAGTTTAGACTTAAAAAAGAGGCTCTCATTAAAAATCATAAGAAATTTGGTATGTTAGTTTACCTTGGAATGAGCCTTACATCCATAACAGGAGTTATGATTTATTATTTTCTTTTCATCTATTAGCAAACTGTAAGCATTATTATACTACACTCATCTTTATGAAAAAAGAGAACGTTGTAGCAAAGAAGAAATTCGGACAGAATTTTCTAAAAGATGAGAGCGTTTTAAGAAAAATCATCCAAGCGATGCCCAAAAACAACAACAAAGTTGTAGAAATTGGGCCTGGCTTAGGTGATTTGACTAAATTTTTAGTTGATATCAAAAGTGTAGAAGCTTTTGAGGTAGATACCGATTTGTGTAAACTGTTACAAGAAGAATTTAAAGAAGAGATCGCTACCAAGCGACTTCACTTAAACTGTGGAGACGTATTGAACGCTTGGCAGAGTACTTTAGTTGACGAACCGTACGATTTAGTGGCAAACTTGCCCTACTATATCGCGACGAATATAATCCTAAAAGCACTCGCAGATCCAATGTGTAAAAACATACTTGTAATGGTTCAGCTTGAAGTAGCTGAAAAATTTTGTGCCGAAGCAGGGCAAAAGGTATTTGGATCTTTGGGAATAATTACCCAGAGTGTAGGTGATGCTCACATAGTTGTGAAAGTTCCCCCAAGTGCATTTGATCCCCAGCCCAAAATAGACTCAGCTGTCTTTTTGATACAGAAGAAGAGCGATAGAAATGACAAAGATTTTGAGGATATGCTAAGAGTTGCATTTAGCCAACCTCGAAAAACACTCATGAAAAATCTCTCCTCTAAGTATGATAAAGGCTTGCTCCAAGAGACCTTTGGTGAGATGGATTTTATAGTAACAATTCGTCCTCACCAAGTCACAACCGGCAACTATCACCAACTCTATAAAAAAATACAAGGGAGTTTGGATGGCAGAAGAGACAAAAGGGACACAAGAGAGTAGTCCTCAAACAACAGACCGTAAACCAAATAACAACAGAAATAACAACAGAAGACCAAATAACAATAATCGTAAACCTAACAATAATCAAAATAAAAATAACGATGGCAAACCTTCTGGAAATAAACCAAATAACAACAAAAATAAAAACCGAAATCGTCACCGTAGACAGCCTACACCAGTAGATGAAAACCTAAAAACTTTTGTACAGAAAAATCAAGAAGCACACAAGCAGCGACTTAACCCTCACTATAAACTTGACTTGAATTCAACAGCAAAAATCCGTATCACTCCACTTGGTGGACTTGGTGAAATTGGTGGAAATATTGCTGTTTTTGAGACAGAAAAAGAGGCAATTCTTGTCGATGTAGGAATGAGTTTTCCAGATGAAGATATGCACGGTGTTGATATCTTAGTACCTGATTTTTCTTACCTTAGAGAGATTAAAGACAAGATTGTAGGGGTAATTATTACTCATGCTCATGAAGATCACATCGGTGCAATGCCATATCTCTATAAAGAGATGCAATTTCCAATATATGCGACTCCGTTACCTTTAGCAATGATTGGTAATAAGTTTGATGAGCACCATATTAAAGAGCATAGAAAATATTTTAACCCTATTGTTAAGAGACAAGTATATGAAATTGGTAATGACTTTAAAGTAGAGTGGATGCATATGACTCACTCTATTTTAGATAGTTCATCTTTAGCAATTACTACTGATGCGGGTACTATTATTCACACTGGTGACTTTAAAATAGACCACTCTCCAGTAGATGGCTATACAGCAGATTTACATAGACTCGCTTACTATGGAGACAAAGGTGTTTTATGTCTTTTAAGTGACTCTACAAACTCTTATAACCCACTACCAACACCATCAGAGTTATCTGTGGCACCTGCACTAGACCGTGTATTTGCTAAGGCTGAAGGGCGTGTAATCCTTTCAACATTTAGCTCAAACATTCACCGTGTACAGCAAGCTATTCAGTATGGTGTCAAGTATGGCCGTAAAGTCTGTGTAATTGGTCGCTCAATGGAGAGAAATATTGAGATAGCAATGCAGTATGACTACGTTAGATTTAACAAAAATATCTTTATAGATGCTGATGAAGTAGGACGCTATAGTGATAAAGAAGTTCTTATTGTAACGACTGGTTCTCAAGGTGAGGCTAATTCGGCTCTATTTAGAATGAGTATTGGAGAGCATAGACATGTGAAGATTAAACCAACAGATTTAATCGTACTTTCATCTCGTGCTATTCCTGGTAATGAAGGTTCAATCTCTGGTATGCTTAACCATCTCCAACGTGCTGGTGCTAAAGTACACTCAAGCAAGGATATTCATGTTTCTGGACATGCTTCTATGGAAGAGCAGAAGCTTATGCTTCGTTTAGTTAATCCTAAATTCTTCTTACCGGTTCACGGTGAGTATAACCACGTTATGAAGCATAAAGAGACGGGTATGATCTGTGGAGTTCCAGAGAGAAATATTTTACTTATGACGGATGGTGAGCAGATTGAAGTTGCTCCGAAGTATATGAGAAAAGTTAAAACTGTTAAAACAGGTAAGACTTACATTGATAACCAAAATAACCACCAAATCGATGATGACATCATTCTTGACCGTCAAAAACTTGCTTCTGATGGTATTGTTATGATGGTTATTCAAGTTGATGCACAGCACTCTAAAATGCAGGCTAAGCCGAAAGTAACTACATTCGGTATAGTTGCAGATAAGCAAGATAAAGCTTTTGCTAAAGAGATGGAAGATGTGATTGAACACTTCTTACTTCACCTTAAAGATGGAATGCTTGAAAATACACGTGCATTAGAGAATGATCTGCGTCAGATTGTTAGAAAACATATCTACCGTAAAATGAAAAAATATCCACTTATCGTTCCTCACGTTTTAGTTTCGTAACTCTTAAAGAGGGTGTAGTTTTTACACCCTCTACTCTCATAGCAATATCTCAGCAAATACTTGATACTCTATCGTAATAAAAACTTCAAAGGTGAATCTTTGTCTATAAATAAAGAAAATGAATTTGAGAATGCAGTAAAAAATATGATGCTCCACGTTGGGGAAGATCCTGAGCGTGAAGGTCTTTTAGAGACTCCTAAGAGAGTTCGTAAGGCTTATGAGTTTATCTATGGTGGTTACAAAGAGGACCCAAAAGAGATTTTAAGTAAGGCCCTTTTTACCTCTTCTAATGATGAGATGGTTCTTATTAAAGATATAGAGTTTTACTCTACTTGTGAGCATCATTTACTCCCTATTATAGGGCAGGTTCATGTAGCCTATATACCAGATGGTAAGGTAGTAGGGCTTTCTAAAATTCCTCGTGTTGTCAATGTTTTTGCTCGTCGTATGCAGATTCAAGAGCAACTTACTGAACAGATTGCAGATGCTATTATGGATACTATTGCTCCTAAGGGTGTAGCTGTAGTTGTTCAAGCTCGTCATATGTGTATGGAGATGAGAGGTGTTGAAAAGATTAACTCTACGACAACATCTTCAGCACTTCGTGGACTCTTCAAGAGCGACCAAAGAACAAGAAGTGAATTTTTTTCACTAATAAATTCACCAACGGGTAAGCGCTACTAAGCTTATGCCATTTTCCAAGCTAAAAGAGCGTATCTCATCACAAAACCATTCAGTTGCATTTGGAGAAATTGTTAAAATAAATGCAACACTTATTACCGCTAAGGGCCTTAAAGTTGGTATAAGCGACATGGTAAGAATTGTCTCTAATGAGACAGCCCAAGAGACGATGGGTATGGTTACAGAGATAGATGCAAGTACTTTTTTTATTACACCTTTTAGTTTTGTAGAGGGATTTTGTTCAGGTGATAGAGTTTTTTTAGACTCAACAGGTCTGAATATTCCCGTTGGAGAGGCTCTACTTGGTCGTATAGTTGACCCTTTTATGAGACCTATTGATGGTAAAGGTCCTATTCATAACTCAAAACTCTCACCTATTATAAAGGCTCCCATAGCGGCAATGAAACGTGGTATGATTGATGAAGTCTTTAGTGTTGGGGTCAAAAGTATAGATGGTCTTCTTACTTGTGGTAAGGGGCAAAAACTTGGTATCTTTGCAGGAAGTGGAGTAGGGAAGTCTACTCTTATGGGGATGATTGTTCGTGGTGCAGATGCACCCATAAAAGTTGTTGCACTTATTGGTGAACGTGGTCGTGAGGTCCCTGAATTTATAGAGAAAAATCTTGGTGGTGATTTAACCAATACTGTAATTATTGTTGCAACATCAGATGACTCACCGCTTATGAGAAAGTATGGAGCATTTGCTTCTATGAGTGTGGCAGAGCACTTTAAAGATGAGGGGCTTGATGTTCTATTTATTATGGATTCGGTGACTCGTTTTGCTATGGCTCAACGTGAGATTGGTTTAGCCCTAGGTGAACCACCAACCTCAAAAGGGTACCCACCATCTTCTCTTACACTGTTGCCTCAACTTATGGAAAGAGCAGGAAAAGAGGAGGGCAAAGGTTCTATTACCGCCTTTTTTACCATCCTTGTTGAGGGTGATGATATGAGTGACCCTATTGCTGACCAGTCACGTTCAATTTTAGATGGGCACATAGTACTTTCTCGGGAGATGACGGACTTTGGTATATACCCACCTATTCACATCCTTAACTCTGCTTCTAGGGTTATGAATGACATTATCACTCAAGATCATTTTAAAGCGGTGCTCAAGTTTAGAAAATACTACACTCTTTTAAAAGAGAATGAGGTTTTAATCCGTATTGGAGCTTATACAAAAGGAACTGATGCTGAGTTAGATGAGGCCATTGCTAAAAAAGAGGAGATGAATAGGTTTATGTCTCAAGGAGCTACCTATCAGAACCCTTTTGATGATACTGTAGAAGGGCTTATCAAGATTACTTCATAATTATTTCAGAGTTAAGCCAGCTATGACGAGATGTTTTAATATTTTGGGTAATAGCGAGTTTTTCATTTGAAATTTTCTCATACTGTTTCATAATATAGTTTATCTCATTATCATTTCCAAAGATATCAAGGTAAGAGTAAATAATATTTTGGGCACTTTTAAACTTTTTTGTAGCCATCAGCTGTTTTATTTTTACATGAAAACTTACTCTTAAGAGGTCTCCAACCTTCTCTTTTCTACTCTGGACTGCCATTAACTCTTTAAGTGTAGTTTTAATACCTTTTATATTGCCACTGAGTGCATACTCTTCACACTCTTGTATGATTTTAATCCAGTGAGTGTTTAACATCTCACCAAGCTTTGTACTGCTCAGATGAGTATGTGAATCTAAAGTTTCATAACAGGCTTTAAAGTCATCATGATTATAAACATCTTGTAGTTTTTCATAATGGTGTAGTTCAGTTTTTAAAGTCTCAATACGAGAGGAGTTAGTCTGGAGGTTACTTATAGCAGTTTTAGCCTCTTTTATTTCCCCCTTTTTTATATGTAGTTCAATATCATATAGATAGTTATCCATGGAGTCTTCTAAAATTTTATAAGTAGGTATTTGACTGAGAATAGGGTTCTGTTTGGCAAGTTCGTTGACTCTAGTAAAGTTTTTCTCTTGAGTTGCTTTTAAAAATTCTACAAAAATTTTATTATTGTCAAGAATCAGTTTTATAAGGTCTCTTTTTGATGTAACTGTAATATACTCATTTAAAAGAGCGGCAGCACTTCCTCGATTTCCCAAGAGTATATGTCTTTGAGCATTAAGAAAAATATCTTTAAAGATTTTTTCCATCTGTCTGTATTGATGGGTAAGCTGTAGAGCTGGAAACTTTGCACTAATATTATAGGCGAGAGCATACTTTTTATCTAAGTAGAGCCCTACAAAACGAGGGTAGTTGTCAAATGCTCTGTAGAGGAGCTGTATCTCCTCTTTTTTTGATGGGATATCTTTAAAAATGTTTGTAAGAAGCAGTGCTGCATTTTTATTTTGGTTTATAAGAGCTTCAACTGCGTTGAGATAGATTTTTTTGTACTGTGTCTGTAACATATGGTACTCAGGAGTATCGTATAACATATGATTGGAGTCAATGAGAGCATAGGCTTTATCAAGTGAATTATGCAGTATATGAGACTTAAGTTCATCAGGACTAGGCATTCCTACCTTAACTATACTGTTATCTTTAAGTGCAACCACTAAGGTGTTCTCATCAAGTAGAAGCATTGTATAAATATCTTCTTTAAGTACAATAAACTTTGTATGTTCAGTTTTGGCTTTTTTAAGATTTATTAGTGCAATGGTATTAGAAGATGAACTCACTAACAGATAGTTAGTGTTAGGTATTAAAATAATTTGTGAAATAGAGGTGAAAGGTGTATTGATTACTTTGGCTATTTTTGTTGAATATATATCTTGAAGGTATATTTTGCCATCACTTGCAGCACTTACTAATCTATTATCATCTATCATTAGAGTTATATGTATGGATACATTAGAGTGTTTGAATGATTTTAAATGTACTTTGGTATATAAGTTTGTAATCTCTATGGTACCATCAAAATAGGCACTTATTAGGTACTCTTTATAAAAAGAGATTGCAGTTAAAATGTTACCGTGCATATTATTCATTTTTTTATATTTATAAGAGATGACCCTTGCTAAAAGAGTTGACTGATTGTATTTAAACTGTAATATTCTTCCCTCTTTTGTACCTACAATGATGTAGTTTGAGGAGAGGTCAAAATGAAGTGAAATAATAGTTTGTTCAATTGAAGTAATGCTCTTAAGTAATTTTTTATCTTCAAGACTAACTATGTAAACTCTGTTAGCAGTACAAAAAGCAGAGTAGAGACCATCTGGACTAAAAGCTACTGCTGTTGTTTCGTGGTTAAGAAATTCATGAGTAAAACTAAGAATATTGTTACAGCTATCTTTTGAGAGAACTTTCAGACCGTGAAACTCTGTAGCATAAAAGATATTGTCATTGTATAGAGTAAAGTTGATAATTTGAGAACGTGCTTTTAAACAGTTATCTGTAGTGGGCATTATCTCTCCAAAAGTAATAGTTTTAGAAAGTTATTATAGGTAAATATTGTAGTGTATTGACTGAAAAGTGAGGTTTTTAATAGTTTCCTAGCCTAAAGCTAGGAAAAGTGAATTAACAAGAAGGAACGTTTCCGCTGTCACTTGCAAACTCTTTAAAGAAGTCGTAGAGATGTGGAACATACTTCCCTTTAACACTATCTACTTTAGGGCAGATTGATTTAATTTCAGCAGCAATACCACCAGCTTCATTAATCTCATCCCACTCATCTTGAGTATGTTTAGCAGCTACATCACCACCAGTCATACCACAAGTTGCTTTGAATTTTTTAGCATATAGTTTTTGACCTTTAGCAGCATCAGCACTAACAGTTGTAGCACCTAAAGCTAAAAGTAGTGTAGCACCTAGTGCTATTTTAACGATTTTATTCATTTTATCTCCTTATATTTATAATATTCTAGCCTAATAAAACTAAAACGAATATATATTATAAAAGTAATGTATATTATTTATAATAAATCCTCATAAATGAGAATTTATTACTATGCACGACCAGCTAGCATACCATATTGTGTCATAGGTTTAAGTGCATAAACCTTGAGTAACCACCATATCCATCTCTCTTGTGTAGGGTCAAGTGGTAGTAATGCAGCATTTGCACCAGAACCAGTTTTTTTAGAAGCCCAGTTAAACTCAGCAAGCATTACTGTACCAAAACCTGTAACAAGTGGACAAACTGTATATCCTGCATATTTATGGTTTGTTGTGTCTATTGCTTTTTGATCATTCTCAAGTGCAGATATAACATTGTTTACTACTACTTTGTATTGTTTACGAGCAGAACCACCAGTTTTACCCATAGGTACAGCAGCAGTGTCACCTAGACAAAATACATTTTTATATTTTACATGCTGAAGAGTCTCTTTGTTTACTGGTACCCAACCTTTAGATGAACCTAGTTTACTTTTAGCAACTACATCAACAGGTTTCATTGGTGGAGTAACATGCATAAAATCATATTTTACTTCTACACGTTCATGTTTAGTAATCATTTCAAACTCTTCTAAATCTTCATCCCACTCACCTTTAACTTTTGAGCTATGGTCAAATACAGCAACTTTTGCAGCAGTGTCTACTTCAATTAGGTTATGTTTGTAGTGCCATTTGAAACCTCTAGTCTCAAACTGCTTAACGATTGCAGTATGATAATCTTTAATACCAAACATAGCAGAACCATTTGGGTAAAAAGTAAGTTCTACCGCATCTCTACAACCCTCTTTAACAAGGTTTGCATGTGTAAGATACATAATTTTTTTAGGAGCACCACCACATTTAATTGGTGTATTTGGATGTGTGAAGAGTGCTTGAAGTTTAGGTTCACCTTGTTTCCATTTTTTTGCTTTTGCAATTAACTCTTCTATACCACCCCATGTAGCTTCAGAACCATCTTGGAAGTAGATTGAGTGAACACCATTTTTACCAATAGTCTCTTTTGCAGAAGCATTATCAGGACTTGTTGAAGTTATAACACCAGTTAAACCTTTAATCGCTGCATAGTTAAGCATAATACCAGTTGAAACAACTAGTTGGTCATAAGAGAGCTCTTGATTACCATCAACTGTAACTTTGTTATTATCTGGATCAAATGAAGTTACACTACCTTTGATGAGTGTAACACCATCTGGTACATAATCATCTCTGTTGTATACTAATTCACTTTTTGGCCAGATACCACCACCAACAAGAGTTTGTCCTGGTTGGTAAGAAGTTGAAAGAGGATTTGGTTCAATTACTGTAATATCGAGGTCTGATGCAGAGCTCTTAAGTCGAGCAGCAGTACTCATACCACCAAGACCACCACCAACAATTACAACCTTTCCTTTAACATTAGAAGCAACAGCAGTTGCAGCTCCTGCTGTTGTACCAGCTAAAATAGAAGCTGCCATTGGAGAAACACTCATAAATTTTAATGCTTCACGACGACTCATAAGCTCTGGATGCTTATCTACTTCTGTTAAGATTTCTTCTAAAATTTGATTTTTACTCATTGTTTTCCCTTGAATTGTGATAAAGTAATTTATTCTACAGCCTTCAAACTTAATATAAGTTGTTTATATCAGCTTTTCTTAAGCAGTGTGTATAAAATAAACAAAAAAAGTTAGTTTAGTTTATAAATAATATAAACTAAAACTATATCTCTCTAGTTTATCTAGATAAAATAAATGAGAATTGTTAGATTCTAATATTTTTATCTAAATTTGAATTTAGTATCTATAAGAAACAGATACTCTTAAATCAGAAGCAGTAATATCCACAGCAACTGGTTTAACCCAACCCGAACAGTTAATGTTTGGAGTATAATCATGCTGTGCATAAGTGTATCTTACTTGTGATGGGAGGTATTTAACACCAAAGAGGTTAAAGTTCCAGTATGCCTCATAAGCATCACCACGAACAGCTATTTTAGAACCCATCGCTGTATCTTCAGCCCATGTCATAGGTGTCCAGTTTTGTGAACCGTGGTTATACTCTAAACCAAACTTACCAGAGTCAGTAATCATATCTGGAAAAACTGCACCAAGCCAGTAAGAGTAACCTTTACTTATTCCACCATCCGTAGATCCAACAAGGCTATATCCATTTTTAGCATCATAGTACGAGATTGCTACAGATGCAAAAGCTGTAGTATCATCAAGGAAATCATTAATCTCATCACCGATACCATCTATCTTAAAAGAGAGAGCCAGTAAGTCTGCAGTACCTGATGCGGCTTTTGTTTTATTATCATGAAGTCTTACACCTTTAGTATTAAAGATGTGTGCCCATTCGTACATAACTTGGTATTGTGCATTATTGTAAGCATCACCGAGGAAAATGAAAAAATCAACATTTTCATTGTCAACTGCAGTCTCTTGAGCAAATGGTGTTCTTTCAGATGGGGTATTCCCAAATACTCCTTCCATTTCACCACTATGTGCACGACCATAAATAAACTTTGAGTATGCACCCTCAACATAACGATCCCAACTTAGTTTAGCCATCATTGCATTAACTTCCATATTTGTAATATGTGCAAGTGGAGAGCCTGACTCTTTTTCGTTCTCTCTATAGTTAGCTAAAAAACCATTAGATGCTAAACGACGTCCAACACTTACGCTTATGGGTTGTGCACCAATATCAGTAGAGTAGACAAAATATGCCTCTTTTACTCTCATAATTGTATCAGTTGCTTTTGAACTTCCTGCCCAATCTTTGAATCCTGCTGAGTGGGCTACTGGCTCTGATCCCCATGTGTTATATATAGCAAGCTTACCTTTAAATATAAGACCATCCATAGGTGTGGCTGCCATATTTAAGTAGAGTCTACTTGTTAAAAGAGATGAATTTCTCTTTATTTCCCCTGTCTCATTATTTTTATACTCTAAAACATCTACAGTATTTCTAAAGTCAATATTGAACTTAACATTGTCTCCACCTGTAGCTTTTTTAACTTTAGAGAGAGATTTTTTAGTACTTTTTTGAGCTTTTTTTAATTTACTTATCTCTTTTGTGAGTTCATCAATCTGAGTTTGCACATCAGCATTTGCAAGTAAGCTAGAGCTTAAAATTGCAATTGCAGCTAGTGAAGTTATTTTTTTCATCAGTCATCCTTATAATTTGAAGGTAGAATGATAGCATAATTTGATGAAATTATAATAGTTATAGTTTAAGACTATAAGAGATGCTTATAAGTTAATATATCTTGTTTATAAGAAGTTGTACGGTCACTCGGTTGTTAAACTCATTTTTGGCTACGGAGTAAGAGCAGGATAATTTTCTATTTTCTGGCATTTCAAAAACTTTACGAAAGACGATTAATTCTATAGTTTTCCTATCATGTTGGTACTGGCGAACTTCTATACGAGAGTGTGATTTATCTTTTCCCATCAGTTTTATACTTACAACCTCTGCATCTTTTAAGAAAAAAGAGGGGCGAGGATTGGCTTCTCCAAAGGGCTCAAAACTCTCTAGAAGGTCTAAAAGTTCTAAGTCTATATCATCTGTATTAAGTGTACCTGTTACTTGCTCATGTGGTATAAAATCTTGAGGATCAAGTTTTAAAGCACTTCTGTTTATAGCCTCTCTAAACATGCTTATATCTTCCTCTCTAAGCCCTAGTCCAGCTGCCATCTTATGCCCACCAAACTTAGTTAACAGTTGTTCATTTTCTTTTATAAGCTCATAAATGCTTACCTCTCCAATGCTTCGTGCACTCCCTTTGGCAATACCATTCTCACAACTCAGTACTATGGCAGGTTTGCCAAACTTATCGACAAGTCTTGCTGCAACTATACCCACGACTCCCTCATGCCAACCCTCTCCAGAGACTACTATTATGGTGTCATCCACGTTGACAGAGTTTATAGCACTGAGGGTAGTCTCAGCCTCTGTCTCTTTGCGTAAGTCATTGAGTTGTCCTAAGAGTTCAAACTGTTTAAAGGCAGTATGAGTATCGGGTGCTGTAAAAAACTCCAAGGCTATGGAAGCATCTTCAAGTCGTCCTGCAGAGTTTAAACGTGGTGCTATCATGAAGGCGATATCTTCAGAACTAACAGCCGACTTATTTAAAAAATCTCTTATAACAATAGAGGATGGACGGGAGGAGTGCATTATAAGTTTAAGACCCTCTTTAACCAGTGTTCTATTTATGTCTACAAGAGGCATTATGTCAGCAATTATGGCAATAGCTAAAATATCTAAAAACTGCTTCATATCTATGTTTAACTGTAACTCTTTTTTAAGAAGTGCTAAAAGTAACCAAGCGACCTGTGCCCCACATATCTCTTTAAAAGGGTATTCGCACTCTTGAAGTTTCGGGTCAACGATGGCAAAAGCTTCTGGAAGAGTCTCCCCTGGGGTATGATGGTCTGTTATAATGAGCTCTATACCACGTTGTGCACAGATTTTTGCAGCTTCTACCGCAGAGATGCCATTATCAACAGTAATAACTAGGTCTGTATCTATACGCTCTAAAATAGTAGGTGAAACACCATAGCCATCTCTAAAGCGGTTAGGAATGATTGCTTCAAGAGGGTAGGGAATTTGACGAAAAAAATCTACCATAATCGCAGTGGAGCTTACTCCATCAACATCATAATCCCCAACAAGAGTTATTCGCTTTTTTTCTCGAATGGCATCAGCAATTTTTTGAGCTGCCTTATGTGCATCGTGGAGGAGAGCAGGGTTTGGAATTTGTGAGAGTTTTTTTTCTTCATCTGTAAAACGAGAAGAGAGAAGGTTAGAAAGATCTTGTTTTGTTAAGTTATTCATAGTTTGTTATTCCGTGCTTGACACGGAATTTAGTTACTCAGCACTTAAAGAAGCTTCAACAAATGCAAGAATAGCAGGGTTTGGAGTCTGTAGGCGTGATGTGAACTCTGGGTGGAATTGTACACCTAAGAACCAAGGATGACCTTTTATCTCTACAGTCTCAATAAGACCATTAGACTCACCAGTAACTATCATACCAGCTTTTTCAAGTTGATCACGGTAGGCTGGATTTGCTTCATAACGGTGACGGTGACGCTCATAAATTGTTTTTTCGCCGTTGTAAGCTTTACGAATTATAGAGCCCTCTTTTGTATCACATGGATACTCGCCTAAACGTAGTGTCCCACCCATTGGTGACTTGTGAGTACGTAACTGCTGTCCACCACTCTGGTCTAAGAAGTTGTCTATAAGGTAAACCATAGGGTGTGGTGTCTCTGGGTTAAACTCTATTGAGTTTGCATCTTCTAAACCAAGTACATTTCTAGCATACTCTACAAGTGTGAGTTGCATTCCTAAACAGATACCAAGGTAGGGAACCTTGTTTTCTCTAGCATACTGAATTGCTTGAATTTTGCCTTCAATACCGCGAGAACCAAAACCACCAGCCACTAAAACAGAGTCACAATCGGCAAGAAGTGCCTGTGCCCCTCTCTCTTCTATCTGCTCAGAATCAATCCAGCAGATTTCAACACGAGTATCGAGGTGTGCCCCACAGTGAATAAGTGACTCAGTTAGTGATTTATAAGCCTCTTTGAGTTCAAGATATTTTCCAACAAAACCAACAACAGTTTTTCCTTTTGGTTGGACTATCTTTTTCACAAGAGTATCCCATTTTTCCATATCTGGGTCAAGTTCACCTAAATCTAACTCTTTAGCAATAGGTTTGAGAA
>Ga0256824_10000104_pt1 | contig 27209 bp, 25 predicted proteins | sample CV67metaG_FD_191570 | JGI IMG/M metagenome (GOLD analysis project Ga0256824, IMG submission 191570) | Hydrothermal vent microbial communities from East Pacific Rise, Pacific Ocean - CV67 | ecosystem: Environmental > Aquatic > Marine > Hydrothermal vents | place: Pacific Ocean: East Pacific Rise...
ATGGTAGAGAATGGGGTACTTGTAGAAGTACCCATAGATGGTAAAAAGTCTAAATATGAATTAGCAAAAGAAGATCATATACATCTTGTATGTACAGAGTGTGGTGATGTAGAAGATAAGCCTCATAATGCTAATGCAGATGATATATTTAGCTCTATGACTAAAGAACAGAACTTTACACTGAGTAAACAACAGATAAATCTTTATGGGGTTTGTGAAAGCTGTCAGGTTCGAGAAGCTTCGTAGGGTGTTGTCTCCTGACAACACCAATTTAACCTTAGATTTACTACAGCACCTTTTAGCATTTCTGCTTTCGTACAATCAAGCTCACTCTTTTCAATGAAAGTTTTTCTGCAGTAAGTAGAGTGAGTATCAAAAAGATGTCCTCTTCTTATCTTCCCTAGTGTTGCCTTGTTTATTATGGAAGTATCCTTATTATTATGCTTAACAGTATATGCTTTGAATGTTTCATTCTCTACTATACACTCTTCAACTTCTATCATGGAGTTCAAGTTCTTTTTACCTGAGAGCATATCTAGCTTTACCAGTAAAATTACTTTTAAGTTATTTGCCATTTGTTGCCTTTATATTATATGCAACAGTATAGCCTTAAAAAAGAGAAAAGATTTAATTCGGAGTTATTTATTTTTGAGATTATATTCTTGCTTGTTCAAGACACAGGGAGTCCTATGTCTTTTTATATTTTACAATCTTATTTTGCGTTCATAAATTTGTTCATCATTCCCTGTTGCGCCAAGGTCTCAATGAAGTCCATTTGAAGCTCTACATAAAACTGATTACTATTTTTTTCATCTAGCTGTACAGTGTATTCAATAGGTGATTTTAACCCTTCTCCAAGTGTAGCTTCTGCCTTACATGAGCGCAATCCCACAGTCTCGTCATACGCCACAGCTCTTATTGAATCTACACTGGTAATTGTCTTAGGTACTGTACCCATAAAAGCAATCATTAATATATTGTCTTTCATCTTTTCCATTTGTTGCGAATAGATTTTCTTCACAGTATTTTTGACTTCGGTTGTTGAACATTTAGGAGCTTCTTTTTCCATACATCCATTTAGTGTAAACACTGCCAAGATTAGCAGTGCGAGTATATTTGTTTTTTTCATTATATTCCTTTTAGTATTTGTTCTAAATCTTTACAGGCATTAGGGTTTTTTCCGCAAAGAATGGAAAGATTTTTTACAGCTTCTTTGTTTCCGAGTTTTATTGAGCTTCCAAAGTAGATTATCGCTTGTTTCAAGTCAAGAGGCACTCCCATCCCTATTGTGTACAGAATACCCAGTTGATTTAGTGAGTTATTTTCTCCTCTGAGCGCTGCTTCATAAAAGAAATCGGCTGCTTTGTTGTAGTCTTGTTTTACTCCTTGCCCTTCTCTGTAAATCTTTCCTAGATTAAACATAGCATCAGTGTGCCCCTTCTTTGCAGCAAGAAGATAGAATTTAATGGCTGTGTCTATATCTTTTTCTACTCCTCGTCCTATCGTATAGAAAAATGCAACATTATATAAGCCTCTCGCACTCCCTTCGTCTGCTGCTTTTTTATAAAATGCTAATGCCGTAACATAGTCTTTATTTTCAAAGTGAGCCTTGTCTCCTTCTTTGATCATGCCAATAACGAGGGTCCATTTTCTTTCTGCTTCACAAGATTCTGCATGCTTCAGAGCACACCCTTCTGTGAACAACTTTGCTGCCCTGATGAGCGTGGGGAAAGTACCTTTCCCCTCAATATATGAAACACCTGCCTCATAGCAACCTTGGCTATCGAGAGAGCCACATCTCTCCATGTTTTCTATTACTTCATTCTTATCTTCAATAAATCCACCGAACAAAACAGCAGTTGAAATCGATAGTACTAGTATTAGTTTTTTCATCTTTTATTTACCTTTATAGTTTTTTAGAACATCTCCGAATACTTCGCCTAGTCTTTTCTTGTCTTCTGGTGTCATTTGATCCATAGACTTGTTGCCGATATCTCTTTCCAGTGCATTTATATTGCCAAAAAGTGCTGCTTTTTGGCAACCTTCTTTATCTCCAAGATCACATGCTTTTTTGAAGTACACCACTGCTTTGTTAGAGTCAGCGATAGTCCCCACACCTTTTAAATGATATATTGCCGCTTCAAAACAATAGTCAATATGGTCGTTATTTTTACATTCTTTTTCAAAAAGTGCCAACGCATCCTTTTTATTTGAAGGGATCTTTACCTTTGTTACGCTTTTATAGATGGCGCTACCCATAAAGATAAGTCCTCCTAGAATAACAAAAATTGTCATACCTGATAGAATTAACTTTATTAATATCTTCGATTTTTTCATTTTTTTCCTTATTTTTAAACTGCTTATAGCTCATGTTGTCGTAGGGTTAAGTGTATTGATTAAGTACTTCCTTCCTTATGTTTTTTGTCACCAGTCTCATTATGAGGTGTGCCTTAATATTTTGTACAGCAGTACTCCTTAATTTTTTAGAGAATAGAGATACAGTAGATAATTCTCCATATGAAATATTAATAATATATCAATACAAACCGTGTTGTCGGGAGACAATACCCTTGGTTATTTAAATATCGCTGATCCAACCCTTACCAAATTCGACCCACACTTAATAGCCAATTCATAATCAAAACTCATACCCATAGAACAGATAGTAGCACCTTCTTTTTCTAACTTTTGGTAGATGCCATGTGTTGTCTCAAAACTTTGTTGTATAAGCTTTGTGTCCTCACTATGTGCCCCTATTGTCATGATACCTTTTAGATTAATGTTTGGACAACTCTCTTTAATTGTTTGGTATATATCATAAGCCTCTTCACTAGAAAAACCTGATTTAGTTGTTTCATTGGCTGCATTTATCTGTAACAGACAATTCATCTTTGTTTCTTTGGCTTCAAGTTTTTTATTAAGCTCTGTGGCTAGTTCTATGCTGTCTAGTGATTGTATAAGTGTAGGGCGTAAGTCAATGAGGTTATTGATCTTATTTTTCTGTAAAGAGCCTATCATCTGCCATTGTAAAGGAAGTTCCTCTAGTGTGTCCATACGCTCTTTAAGCTGTTGTATTTGGTTCTCTCCAAAGGCACGTTGCCCAAGTGCGTAGAGTGTAGAAATGTTTTCTATTTCTGTATATTTACCTACGGCTACAAGTTGAACGATGTGATGTTCACTCACCGTGATACGGGCTTGTTCAATGTTCCAAATCACTTCATCTAGGTTTGCTCTTAAATGTTCTTTGTTCAATATTGGCATTTTATCCTCCAATTAATCTATTGTTGTCATGTGCTAAATCTATGTATAGACGGCATATGCAGTATTTGTTAGATTTTAATATCCCTACTTTTTATAGAATAAGTAAAATAAAGTAGGGATTTATTATTTAATTAAATATGTGTAATTTTAGCAGAAATAATACTCAAAGTATCTAAAGCTAAAATCAATGTTTCTGTAAACCAAAATTTAAATCCAATAAAATTAGAGTGTATAGAGTAAATCGTAAGCATAAACTATAAAATGTAAATATATATTATTAAGTTTTAAAGTAAAATACAGGATGAGTATTTAGAAAATTTATGTGCATACATGATTTAAGAAGTAGAGCTAGATATCTTGAGGGTGGTGTAGAACAAGCTGCAAAGGCACAAAAAGTATTTAGCGATATAGTTTCTGCTGTCTCAAATATAACTAATAGTCAGAGTGATGAATATGATGTATTAAGAAAGATATATCCTAAAGCTAGTAATGATATGATATGTAACATAATTGAGATGATGAAATAGTGTAATATATATTACAAATTAAAATGTATTAATGGAAAATAATGAATCCTAAACTAAAAATTTTTATTCCTAAACAAGCAGAAGAATCTTTGACCCAATCTTCACAAGCTATTGAAAGAGTGATTGAACCTTCTATAGATATCAATGGATTAAATAATATATTAAAATTGACTAAAGAACATGCGAAAAAAATTGATGAAACTCTAAATAGTATGAAATCACTTGATAGGAAGTATCAAGAGTTAGAGGAGTATAGAAAAAATGAATATTTATTCTATAGAGATTTTCAAGAAGATGTAAGAATTGCACATTATTCCACAATGGATATTTTTAACTATTGTGGTGTATATATTTGGAAAAATAGTACTGGTTCAACAATATATTATAGAATTAACCCATTTGGAAAAAAAGAGAAGATTCATCAAGATGATGATTATAAAATATTACTAGGGGAATTTGTTAATGTATTTGACATCACGGATGATGTTAGATTTTATGATAATGCATTTATTTTAGTTAAAAATTTACTACCCTTGTATAACAATGAGGTATTTTATCCTCAAAGTAGTGAAGAGTTCACCTTTTTAAACACTAATAATAATTATCAGTTTAGAAATACTTTCCAATATAGCACTTATTTATACAATAGAAATGTAAACAGACTAAATAAAGCGGATTTTATAGCTAACTTTTTGTCTGCCATAACAACTAATATTGATGAGTGTGATTATATCATTGAATGGCTTGCTTATTTTTTTCAAAGCATGCAAAAAACGGATATAGCTCTTGTACTCATTGGTGATAGTGAGGTTTCAGATATATTGATAAATCAGATTATACAACCTATTTTTGCATATAGAAAGGAGTATTTTGAAAGTATTAATGATGATACTTTGAAAAAGAAAAGTGAAACTATTATTAAAGATAAAATTTTTTATCATATAGGAGAACTTTCTCAAGAAAATATAACGAATAAAAAGATTAGTAATCTTGTAGTAGATATGTTAAAACCTAATAGATATCATCCTGACGAGGCAATAGAGATTAATGAAAATTATGTTTGGGGACAGTTAATTGTTACAGCAGAAAGAGAAACACCCTTTCCATTTCTAAAAGATAGTTATAGTCAATGCAGTGTATTCAGAATTAAGGATATGGATAGTATTTTAAGAAAATTGGATGTAACTCGTATTGAATTAGAAACTAGTATTCAAAATGATTTAGAGAATTTTTCAAACATGTTGGCTCAAATTTCTTTAGATTATTCATATTTTCCTACTATGGGTACTCATGAAAAAGATGCTTTACCTACAATGAAAAATGGTGTATTGATAACTCGAGGTTTAGAAAAAAAGATTAAAAATTTTATAAAAAATATTGAAGTAAAAAACTTAAATTATTTTGAAAATATTAAAAAAGAGAACTCTAATATGTATGAAGAATTGGAACATAACTTCAATGAAAACATGATTGCTCAGCCACTACTTAGGCAATATTTTAATTTAGTTTATAAAGATATTATCTTTTATGAAAATAATCATTTACTAGATATATTAAAAGATAGATCTGAAATATTTAAGAAAGCTCCAGATGATAAATCTAAATATAATGGTAAAAAAAGATATACAATAATTTATTAAGACGTATAGTAATCTTGGGCTAGTCCTAGCCAATACCTAACGTTATACTAGGCTATTCCTAGTTGAATCCTATATATGTCCTGATGAGATATTTTGCTTAATATGTACGCTATAGTAAGGTTACTTGTTTGTCATATAGCCAAAGATACTCAAAAAAATATTTAACGTCTATATTAAATATAAGATACAATACAAGGAAAATTATAAAGGCTTGTAGACAAATGCTAAATAAAAAAGAACACGATACTTTAGCAACAAGACTCTCTCAAATTTTAACAATGTTTAACGATGGAAAGTATTTATCTGTTGAAGCATTAGCTGAGGAGTTTGGTGTAACAGAGAGGACTATACAAAGAGACTTTAAGAGGTTGTCTTATTTGCCTATAACGAAAGAGGGTGGTTACTATACTTTAGAGTCATACTGTCTTGGTAAGTTGAGTTTTAAAGACATCAAGCAGTTTGCAACTTTTTCTGGAGTAAGAGAGTTATATCCTGAACTTAGTGATGCCCTTATTGTTGATACTCTGAATGAACGAACTAACAAAGCGATGGAAGTATATGGGCATAAGTATGAAAATCTAAGTGATAAGGTTGATGACTTTAATGTTATTGCATCTTCTATCATTACTTTTACACAGATACAATTTAACTATAAAGATAAAGCAAGAACTATTAACCCTTATAAACTCAATAATATCAATGGTATTTGGTATCTTGTGGGTGTAGAAGATGGTGTGTTGAAAAACTTTTCTTTTTCCAACATAGTTAATCTGACAGTGAAGAAAGAGAAATTTAAAGAAGACAAAGAGATAGTTAAAATTTTAGAAGAACATCAAGGCGTATGGTCTACCCAAAATCGTCTTGAAGTAGTACTTAAAGTTGATGCAACGGTATCAGAATATTTTTTACGTAGAGATCTGTTGCCTTATCAAAATATTGTAGAACATACTGAAGAACACTTAGTTATATCCACCCAAGTAGCTTATGAGGAGGAGATATTAAAAGTAGTACGTTACTGGATGCCTCATATTACAATACAATCTCCTAAATATTTACAAGAAAAATTAAAAAAAAGTTTACAAAATTATCTTAATCTTTAAAAATACGACACAACCTGTCGTAAGTATGTGTTACACTTCTTTATCTTAAATAGAAGGAGCGAAGATGTTACCATTTGTTTTAGGAGGCATTGCCATAGCAGCTGTGGGATATGTCCTCAAAGAGTATTCTGATAAAGAAGGTTTTCCATGGGATGAATCTACATCACCAAAAGATGAGCAAAAGAAAGCTGAAGATGTTACAAGCAGTACAAAACAGTCTTATCAAGAAGCTCTTCTTGAGCTAGGTAAATTGCTTAAGATTATGGAAGAGGGAAAGGAGATAGATATCTTTACCTCATATGCTCAAGCACCTCAAAAAGAGATACCTGAAGAGATGATAGAAAAGATAGGTGAAGAAGAGTATATACGCTCTTGTACCGATATGTTAGTCAAGGTAGAAGAGATAGCAGAGTATTACCAGCATAGCATACTAAAACTCTTTTCTCCACCTGTAGGTGAAAAGTTATCTAAAGTAGAAGTGAAGATGATAAAGTATGCTTTTAAGTTTTATCGTGCCATGCAAGAGCTTTTGCCTTTGACATATGTAGATGAAGAGGGAAATGTAACTATTACTAGTAAAGAGGCATTTTTACGCTATGAAAAAGTGATTATCAAACACAAAATGAAGATTTCATTTTTCAGGGTAGCAGAACATAACTATACGCTTTTTTTGACTGCATCTGAGGGAGTTGCTTAGTTTGTTTCTATGTCATGTAGAAGAGAAGATATAGGAATATTGAGTGCTTTGGAGATTTTGTATATATGTTCAATGTTAAAGTGTTTTCCATTGGTATTGTTTTCAGCATTTCCAAAGAATGCACCAGACTTCATACCTATAGTTAATGCCAGTTCAAGTTGAGATATGTTTTGGGCTGTTCTATAGGTTTTGATATTGTTGGAGATGGTCTTATGTAGGTGGTTTATCTCTTCATCTGTAGCATTACTAATAAACAATTTCATCACATCCTATAGGTTTAAATCTTGGTTTAATCTTATAGTGATTACAATATTTTCACAACAACCTTTTGGATGACATCCTATAGGTCGTATGTAACCAATAAAGGAAATGAATGTTTAATAAATTGAAAGAAAAGGCTTCAGAATTCGCTGATATAGCTAAAGAAGGTGCAAGTTATATTCCAGATGATTTAAAAAATAAAATTACCAATACAGTTTCCGAAACATCAGGAAGTGTATTAAAAAAAGTAACAGGAAATTCATCAAATGACTTAACTTTAAACAAGAAAGAAGTAAAGGAAGAGCTTAGTAAATATGAAAAAAATGCAAAGCTAGAAGACATTGAAAAAGTTGATGAAAAACTTAAGGGTATGCAAAAAGGTGATTTGAAAAAAATATGGGATAAAGTTCTTCTTCTTTGGGATATGACAAAAGACCCCAAGGCACCATGGGAAAGTAAAGCAATGGCAATAGGTGCATTAATATACACGGTATCTCCAATTGATGCTATTCCAGATATTGTGCCTATTTTAGGATTGACAGATGATGCTGGTGTAATAGTAGCAGCTGTAGCAGCGTTGGGTTCATCATTGGCTAAATATGCAGATAAAAAACCAAGTGAAAGTATAGATACATCTCTTGAAAATGAAAAATCCAATATAGATGATGATTTAAAATCCATGAAAGTTATAGTTTCAACTTTAGCACATGGAGCATATGCTGATAATGATTTAAGCGAAGAAGAAGAGACTATTTGTTTTCAAATTATTGACAACTTTATCTTTTCGGAGAATGGAGTATTTCCAAAAGATAAAATTGATTCATCTTCATATACGAAAAAAGAGCTTAAAAAAATAAATTCAAATACATTTGATAATCCTATCACTTTGAAAAAAATTGCTTCTTACGCTATTGAACAAGAAGAGGAAGAATCTTTCTATCTTTATGCTTATTCGGTAGTTGCAATAGATAATGATATAAATGATTCAGAAAGAAATTTTTTAAATTGTTTTGGAGAATTATTGGAATTAGAAAGTTTTGATAAAAATAATATTGAGAGAAATTATAAAAAAGACTGGTTAAATTATAGTTAAGAATATACTAGAAGAATTAGATAAAAAAGTTAAAAGTTAAAATAAAGTACATAGATAGTCCTAGACTATCTATGTACTTTTAGTTTTTTTAGAACCATATAGATTTTGTCAATTAATAATTATATTAGATACGTACAATGTTGCTTAAATTTAGTTATAACTAAGGATACAAAATGAAAAGAATTATTTTACTGCTATTGTTGACCCTTGGGTTGCAAGCTACAGAGAGATGTGAGATGTCGTTTACTATGTCTGGTGTGTATGTTTATGAAACAAAAGAAGGTATGGTGATAGATCCTAACAAATATAAAGAAGTTTCAAATAACGTAAGTAGAGAGTGTGAAGTTAAAGCGAAGTTGGCAGTATTTGAACTCTGGAGTAGAGAACAGGAGGATGATGGTAAAGCAAAAATATTCTTAATAAAAGCAGATGGTAGTGTCACTAATATAGCAGACCGCATGCTATCTACTCCAACTAACACAGTACCCAAAGAAAATAAGATGTATATGCCTATGTGTATGACTAAAGGGGAAGACATCTCATTAACACCTGAGATTAATATACATACTCGATGTGCATATAGATATAACAGTATATTAGCGTATGATACTGCCGATGGAATCATAGTGAACTTTGATACACGTTACTCTAATGTGCGTATGTTACAGGAAATGTCAGATAACCAATGTTGTAGTATAAACATGAAAAACGCTATCAAAACAGCTAAGAAAAAATGGTATGAGAGCGATCACACAAGATACCTAGTAAAACCATCTGGTGCTATAGCTGTACAGCAACTCGTAGGACACAGACCAGCTACTAAAAAGTGGTTACGTAATGCTATGCGTGAGACAATTGAGTATGATGCAATAGATAGTGTACCTACCAATAAAGAAATTAATGACTTGGTAGGTTTGAACAATGATGTAGATGCAACATCGAAAGTGACAGTAGATAAGCCAGTTATTAGTGTAGAGTTATTTAAAACTCCAGTTGACTTTGGTTATAAAGTTAATGATATGTTTGACTACGTACAACTAAACATACATATCACATCCCTTGTAAATAGCATAATTATAAAGAAACTAGTGGTTAACAGAGGTAATTGTACAGTTGATAATACTTATTACAGTCGTGTTAATGGTTCATTACAGGTTAGTAAAATTCTCCCAACTAAATTGCTTTATGGTAAAAAAGTAAAAGTGCATATTCTCAAAGGATGTACTGTGAAGGAAGCAAAAGTTACTACAGATAAAGGTATTTTCACTTACAATTGGAATTAAATTACTGAGAATAAAAATATACTAATGAGTAGCTGTGAGGTTTGTTATTAGTATTGTTTGGTCGCGGTTACTGTATTACTTTCCAAAAATCTAATAAGCTCCGTCCTAGAGATGTGTAGCTTACTTCCTATTTTTACTACTTCAAGCTCATGATTATAAATGAGCTTTTTAGCCATATTCTTTTTAATAATTTGCATATCTTCTACCTGCTGTAGATTAAATAGTATGCCTTGTGGTATGAGGGTGTCGTAGTTGGTAGTCATGTTGAACTCCTTGAATAAATTACGAGATATATTTCTCATACAACAAGGAGTAATATATTTTTTACTCTCCTTCCTCATCCCTCTCTTAACTCAATGACTATCAGTTCCTAACTTTGTATATTTTTAGTAAGAGTTAAACCCAACAAAACGTTATAGGGTGTAAATTTTGTATACCGAGTTATATGGGGATATTGGAATTGAAGTACTTTAGGTTATTAATATTATTAACTACATACCTAGAGAAAGAGTAACAAGTACAGAGACTCTAGGAGAGAGCATATAGCTATATTATTTGTATACATACTTTAGTGAATAAATAAACTAAGGATATAAGATGTCAAATAATAAAAATACTAATAAGAGAATAGAAAGCACAAAGAAATATATGGATGGACTAAGCAAAAAGTACTCAAAACTAAACATAGTCAGAGTTGATCTATCCTATAAAAAACCATACAGCGATAAGGTGACATTAGAAGATGCAAACAAAGACTTAAATCGTATGTTTAATAATATGCGTTCTAAACCAAGTATATTTAAGGACAAGATAGGGTATGTATGTAAGAGAGAGTATACGGAAGATAAAGGTGTACACTTTCACGCTATTATCATCTATGATGGGCAGAAAGTACAAAAGAGTGCGTTTAAGGGTACTCAAATCGGTGAGTATTGGAAACAGGTAACAAAAGAGAAAGGTACTTTTCATAATTGTCATCTCAATGAGTATACACGTAGTGGTGTAGGTATACTTAACCATAATGATTATGACAAACGAAAGATACTTGATGAAGATGTTATATCGTATCTATGCAAAGATGAACAAAACATAGAACCTATAAAGACGAACAAAAAAGATAGAGCTTTTACTCGTGGCACGATTCCTAAAAGTAGAGGGAAAGTTGGGAGACCAAGGGAGGGAGTGTTAGAAATTCCGTGTCAGTCTGATAAAATACTATCAAGGACTGACAATGAAAGAAGAATACGAGTTTGATTTCGATGATATACTCGATGAATTTAGAAGTGGTAAAAAACTTACAGGTAAAGGTGGACTTTTAGCCCCACTGATTAAACAACTTACCGAAGCTGCACTCGAAGCAGAGGTAGAGTCACATATAGCTAATGATGTGCTCTCAGGCACAAGAAACCGTCGTAATGGTTCGAATCGGAAGACAATTAAAGGTACCAGTGATGGAACCTTTGAACTTGAAACTCCAAGAGACCGTAACGGTACCTTTGAACCTCAGATTGTTAAAAAACACCAAACAACTATTAGCGATGAAATAGAAGAGAAGGTTCTTTCTATGTATGGCTTAGGAATGAGCTATAGAGACATCTCTTCTCACATCGAAGACATATATCAAGTTTCTATCTCAACAGCCACAATAAGCCTTGTCACAGACAAGATCATCTCCAAGGTCAAAGAGTGGCAGGCAAGACCATTAGAGGCAATATATCCCTTTGTATGGCTTGATGCAATACATTACAAGATCAAAGAAGATGGAAGATACATATCCAAAGCAGTGTATACCATACTCGGTGTCAACTTAGAAGGTAAAAAAGAGGTACTAGGACTTTATATCTCAGAGAACGAAGGAGCTAACTTCTGGCTACAGGTACTCACTGACTTACAGAACCGTGGTGTTGAAGATATACTTATTGCATCAGTGGATGGTCTGTCTGGTTTCCCTCAAGCCATCAATAGTATCTTTCCTGAAACCCAAGTACAGCTATGTATCGTGCATCAGATTAGAAACTCACTTAAATATGTAGCTTCTAAAAACCAGAAAGAATTTATGAAAGATCTGAAGCTTGTGTATAAAGCTATCTCAAAAGAAGTAGCTGAAGTTGAACTTGATAGACTAGAAGAGAAATGGGGTGCTATGTATCCTATTGTGATAAAGTCTTGGAGAAGTAAGTGGGAGAACCTCTCCTATTACTTTCAATATCCAGCAGATATTAGAAAAATTATCTATACAACAAATATTATTGAATCTGTACATAGACAATTTAGAAAACTAACTAAAACCAAAGGGGCTTTCCCTAATGAAAATAGCCTGATGAAGTTGTTGTATATGGGTATTCAAAATGCATCCAAGAAATGGACTATGCCAGTGTGGAATTGGTCACTGACCATCTCTCAACTGGCTATCTTCTTTGAAGGGAGATTAGATAAATATCTAAAGGTGTAACTTATGTTACTAATTGGGACTGACACGGAATTTTAAACGCTCTCCCAAGGGATTAAAAGTTATCAATATTTGCTAATACTTATATTCTGTAGTATCTCTTTTATTTTTTATTAATAGTAATCTCCGTTATCGCTTGGCTTATTAAATAATATGATATTTTATAAAGTAAATATGCATTTTTACCTAAAGAAAAGTTATGCTAGACTGTTTCTAATTGATGATAAAAATATGTATATAAATACATAAAAAAAGAGGAGATATTGGATGTTGTGTAGTGTCTGATATTTAAGTACATTTTATAATCTTTGGGAAGAAGAGTGTTATGGGAAATAAAAAAACAGGTCAACACAGCAGTATACAATTTATAAAAAAGGTGTTGCTTTTAACGCTACTCTTTATTCTCCCTTCCTATGGTGCTATTAAATACGCTCCCATCATCATGGATGACATCATTACTTTTGTACCATACTCTGAAGTACATGTCTCACTAGGTGGAGATAAGATACTGGGTGAAGATCAGGTCCAAACCCTCTCAGCTTCTATTAGTAATGTTGATCAAGTGGTAAGCTACTCTTGGACTGAAGGTTCAACTGTTTTAAGTACAGGTAGTACTTTCTCTACTGCAAGTTTGTCTTTGGGGACACATAGCATTACACTCACGGTTACTGATAGTAATGGTCTTAAGGCGAGTGATACTGTAGTCATAACCATTGAAGATGCTCTAGATGAGAGTGAATATATATTTGATAGTATTGTAGGTACTACAAAAGGGGAATTCTCGGTTAACCAAGGTACGGCAAACTACTCCCTAAAAATAGATGTCCCTCCAGGTGTGGCAGGGATGGAACCTAAGCTTTCTCTTAACTACAGTTCTGGTAGTGGTAATGGCTATATGGGTGTGGGTTGGAGTATTGGTGGGGTGAGTGCGATTACCCGTTGTTCTCAAAGCAGAGCAGTAGATGGAGATAATCATAAATTTGGTGTAACCTATAATCGTAATGATAGATTCTGCCTAGATGGTCAAAGACTCATCTTGGTCTCAGGTGCTTACGGAACAGATGGAGCAGTGTATAGAACTGAGATAGACAGCTATAGTAAAATCATCGCTCATTCCAATAGTAATGGTGCAGGTGATCCATGGTTTGAAGTAAAAACCAAAAGTGGACTTACCTATCGTTATGGTCATGCCAATGATGCAGCACAAAAGACTATAACCAATGGTGTAACAAAGTTCTGGAAAGTCTCTTCCATCAAAGATAGCTTTGACAATGCAATAAACTTCTTTTACCACTCTACACCAAGTACAGGTGAACACTATATTACCGCAGTGACATATGCAGACAACAGTGTAAAATTTGATTATGAAGTCAGAGATGATGTACTTAAAGGATACCATGCTGCTAATCCTTTTCGTGTAAGTAAAAGGTTAAATACCGTTACTGTAAAAAATGGTTCTACAAGCATTAGACATTATGCGATTACCTATAGAAATGATGCAACAGGCAGAAAACAATCTAAACTCTCTTCTATTACAGAATATGCTGGAAACGATGCATTAAAAAAACTACATGTGCTTTGGAATAGTACTGACCTAGCTTATAGATTTATGTATGTATTCTCTAGTAATACAAATATTGCAGTCAATGGCACAAACAACTACCCTTATATCTATACTCCTGATATGAATGGTGATGGACTTTCAGATATCTGTTATCGAGATGATACAGGTTTAAAATGTTTTATAAATAATAAAGGTACTTTTAGTAGTGCAGCAGAGATAGATACAGGAATATGTAGTGATAGTCATAGTGGCTGTAGCAGTCATAACAATTGGGACACCATACGATTTGTAGATATGGATGCAGATGGATTGGCAGACCTCGTATATAGAAGTGACACAGGTATACGTATTTGGAAATCAACAGGCAGTGGATTAAGTCTACTTGCGAGTAACACTATATTAAGTGGGGATCTTCCAAATGGTAGTGACAATAACTGGAAATACCTCTATACACCAGATACCAATGGTGATGGGCTTGCAGATATCTGTTACCGTGCAGATGATGGTATGAAATGTTATGTAAATCAAGGAGATGGTGTCTTTGATGATACTAATCCTCCTGATATCAATACTAGCATTTGTGCCAATGGTTCTCAAGAAGATGGTATCTGTGACAATGAAGATAATTGGGATACGATTCGCTTTGTAGATATGGATGCAGATGGATTACAAGATTTGGTCTATCGTTCTGATGAAGGGATGCGTATATGGAAATCTTACGGTCATGGATTTGGCTTCCGTCCGAGTCATAGTTCTACTTTAATTAAAAATAGCTATCAAGATTTAGGTATCGCTACTGTCTTAAAAGATGAGTCAAAATATATTTATACACCTGATATGAATGGAGATGGATTACCAGATTTATGTTACCGCTCTTATGAGGGAATAAAGTGTTATAGAAACTATGGAGGTAAGTTTGGTACTGTAGCAACAATAGACTCAACTATTTGTGCTAATGATTCTACAGAAGATGGTACCTGTAATGATGCAGATAATTACCAGACGATTCGCTTTGTAGATACTGATGCAGATGGACTTGTAGATTTGACTTACCGTAGTGATGCAGGAATGCGTGTCTGGAAAAATATAGGAAATACATTGGCTGACTCGCCTAAAGAATCTATCATCTTAGCCAACTATCAAGACAGTTTTGGCTACAACGACAAGGATAATTGGAGTACCAAAGGGTACTTTGATGTCAATGGAGATGGTATACAAGATCTCTACTATAGAAGTGATACAGGTATTGTTGTATATAAAAACACTTCTTTGCAGTCATATGTTACAAAGTTTACCAATTTAACTGACCAAAACATACAGATAAGCTACAAACCTATGACCGATGCTTCTGTCTACCATAACTACTCTACCCATGGGCACCGTAATGAATATGGATTTAATAATATAGCCAATGATAATATAGAAATTACTTCTGCAATGCCTGTGGTCTCTTCTTTCACCACACTTAATGGTACAGGAGATGATATAAATGATTTTAGTGGATATAATACAATTAGTTATAAATATGAAGGCTATGTAGTTAATAAACATAGAGGCGTACAAGGCTTTCATGCTATTCATACCTATGATGATGCTACAAAGATGTTAAGCGTCACAAAATATAAGCAGGTCACAGATACAAATGGAACAGGGTTTGAGTATACAGGAATGCCTTATGAATTGTATAGTGGTATCATATATACTTCTGTAGAAGATGCACTCTTGTCTGAAAACCTCTCTTTAGGTACTTCTGTAAATTGGCTCTCTGATACTTCTGTCAGTTATGAAAATGCAGCAAACGCTACATCTAAAGTTTATGAACCTTATACAAGTAAAACAGTACAACAGTTCTATGATCCTGGCTCAAGTAATGTCATTAAAACCACCACACATGAAAATACTCTCAGTACAAATGGTTATGGGGATATCACAAAAACCATTGATACCATTAAAGATGGGGTATCTGGCACCAGCTCCATAAAAACCACTGATAACACGTATGCAACACCCAATACAGACAAGTGGTATATAGGAAGACTCTCTAGTGCTTCTGTGACGCATCAGATAGGGACTAGAAGCAGTATTGAACGCTCTTCAAGTTTTACCTATGATGCAGAAACAGGGGTACTTGTCAAAGAGATAGCCAATGAAGGAAGTACACTTGAACTTACTAAAGCCTACACCTACGATAGCCATGGTAATAAAGCCACAGAAACTATCTCAGGCTCAGGTATTACCACAGCGAAGACTATCTATACGTATGATGAGGCTACTTTAGGAAAGTTCCAAACCTCTGTCAAAGATGCAGCAGGCTATAGCATCACAAAAACTTACGATGCACGCTTTGGAACAGTAAAGAGTCTTACTGATGCCAATGGCTTAACGACATCATGGGACTATGATGGACTAGGGCGTAAAATTAAAGAGACCAGAGCAGATGGTACGAGTACTACATGGAGTCATGTTTGGGCTAGTGAACATAATCTCTATGCTATACCACATGCTCTTTACTCTGTAGGTGTAAGTACCAGAGGAGCACCATTTAGTAGAACCTACTATGACAGTTTAGGAAGAGATGTAGGAAGCTACACGTATAGTATGGATAAAGGTGATAGAGACTCAATGGCAAGTAGATGCGTGATAAAGCATCAAACTTATAACGATAGAGGCGAGTTGAAAAAAGAAGAACTCCCACATTATCAAGGTGAGACTGCAGGACTCATAGAGACCACATACGATAAGTACGGTAGAGCTACAAGTGTCACCAAGACAGGACCCAATAACACAGACCAAGTGTATACTACAAGTTATAATAAATTTACACAAACGTTGACTAATCCAAACAACCAAACCAAAATCACTGTTAAAAATGCCTTTGGAGAAGTAAAATCTATCAATGATGGAGCAACTATCAGCTACACCTATGACTCCACAGGTAATCTTCTTAGTACCACAGACAGTGCAGGCAATGTCATAAGCATGGAGTATGACGATGTGGGCAATAAGAAAAAGATGAATGACCCAGACTTAGGTATATGGACATACACCTACAATGAATTAGGTAAAATGACTGCACAAAGCAATGTACTTAACCAAGAGACAAAGATAGAGTATGATGTACTAGGACGTATCACCTCTAAAAAGGTGACACAGGGTACAAATATGCATGAGGTAACCTACCTCTATGGAAGCAAAAATGCTCAAGCAGGAAGCAGAGGTAAATTGCTTAAAACCACAGCAACCTCCTCCATGAATGGTGGAGCAGATAAGGTACAGACCATCACTTATACCTATAATGGAAAAGGGTATATTTCACAAACCAGTACAAAAATAACAGGTAGTGAAGATTATGTTACAAAAATAAGCTACGACCATCACTCCCGCCCAAGCCGTACCACTTACCCCAATGGCTACTACGTTACTAACCGTTACAAGAATGGACTACTCGATGCCGTCATAGGTAAAGAGGGGAAAGTACACTATGAGGTCAATGAACGTAATGCCTTTGGTGAGATGGAAAAAGCCAAGTTTGCCAATGGTATCAATACAGGTATAGATTATGACACAGCAGGATATATAAAAAACATCAACAGCTATGGGGTTCCCTTTGGGAATATCCAATCCTTGCACTATGAGTATGATGGTTTAGGGAATGTCAAAAAGAGAAATGAAATCAATATTAATGGAAAATTTATCAACGAGACATTTGAGTATGACAGTATGAACCGTCTTACAAAGTTTGATGTAGATACAGATGTACAAGTAAGAGGCTTTGCCCTTACAAAAACCTATGACTATGATGCTATAGGTAATATGATTTTTCAAACAGGTATAGGGGACTATGACTATAACAATACAAGCTATGGTCCTCATGCAGTGAACAGTGCAGGAACTAGAGCCTATAAATATGATGAAGTAGGTAACATGACCGACCGTAACGGTGACCTCATAAGCTACAACCCACTAAACAAACCCTCCACCCTTACCAACCACCTAAACAATAAAACTGTCACCTTCACCTATGGTGCAGGTGGACAACGTTACCAAAAACAAACTTCAGATGGTATCTTAACTTACTACATTGGTAAGATGTATGAAGAACAAACAGAAGACAACACAGAGAAACAAACATGTTACATCACCCTTGGTGGTAAAACCATAGGTACTCATGTAGAGGTAAAAGACACAGACTATGTGACTAATAACCCACACTACAACGAAGCCACCTATAACCGTTACTTCCATACCGATGCATTAGGAAGCATCACAGCCATTACCGATGATGCAGGAACAGTAGTAGAACGTAGAAGTTACGAGCCTTTCGGGAAGATACGTGCCATGGACTACGGAACAAACAACAACACCCTAGCCAACACCACCATACAAACCACTAGAGCCTTTACAGGACATGAGCAGATAGCAGAACTCTCAGGGCTTGTGCATATGAACGCAAGGATATATGATAGTGATATAGGACGGTTCCTAAGTGCTGATACAGTGATACAAGACCCTCATGATTCTCAAAGCTACAACCGTTACAGCTATGTAAGAAACAATCCGTTAAAATATACAGACCCAACAGGTAATTCTTGGTGGACGAAGTTTAGAGATAAGTGGTTGAAGCCTATAGTTTCTATTGTTATCTCTGCGGTGATTATTGCGGCTACAATGGGTTATGGTGCATTAGCCAGTACATGGGTAGGAGGGCTGAATGCTGTTCAGGCAGGAGCCCTAGTAGGTGGTATTAGTGGGGGAATTATGACAGGTTCCCTGACTGGTGCAGTTAAAGGAGCCATCTTTGGGGCTATCTCGGCAGGTGTTGCCAATGGGATAGGGAATATCGGAGAGAGTATGGCTTCCTCTTGGGGAGCAAGTGCTGCCAAAGCAGGAAGAGCATTACTTCATGGACTAAGTAGAGCCGCAATTACCCGTGCACAAGGTGGTAAATTCTCAGCAGGGTTCTGGTCTGGATTTGCAGGAAGTGCATTGAGTGGAATATCTGCACAAGCAAATACATTTAGTGGTAAACTTATCATTCAATCTGTAGTTGGTGGTACAGCTTCAGAACTGGGTGGAGGTAAATTTGCAAATGGTGCTGTAAGTGCGGCATTTGTCATGATGTTTAATGATTGGTTGCATGATGCATCTAACCTTGCGGCAGGTTTTGGAGATACAGTAAGTTTTGGGCTTACATCTGCATTTAGAGAGACATACGGTTATGACTCTGTGATTGATTATGATTCAGGGTTGTATTTGGGTGGTGAGGTTGCAACCATTGGATTAGGTGGTGCGAGGTTAGTATATGCTGGTATAGCAAAAAGTTTATCCATTTCAGGGATGAGTGCAAGACAAGCCTTTGAGTATCGAAATTTATTAAAAAAAGTATTTAGGTTAAATCCATTTTCAAAATATAGAATATATAAATATGATGATATGCTATTAAAATATGGAGAAACTGGATTGAAAGCAGCAGCGGGTAGAACATATCAGCCATTAAATTACTTGGGTGGAGCAAGCTTTTTTGGTGGATTTATTAAGCCATTTGAATAGGAGAAAATAATGATTTATTTAAAAGATTTTTATAATCAAGATAAATGCTATGAATTAAATGTAGAAAAAATAGAGGTCACTCTTAATGAAAAGAATGAAGTATGTTCTGATGCCAAAGGTTTTTGCTCTTTTGAATCATGTACAATATTTCAAAAAAAGAAACCTTCTTTAGTTGGCTATTATATGGTCAATGATGTATATCGGATTCTAATAGATAATAACATAATTGATTCTAGAGAAAAAGATTTAAAGATTAAAAAAATAAACTTTTTATTTTTCACAACATATATTATTCAAACAAATATAATATATTATAAATGTAAACTTTCGTTAAACTCTAAATATGATGATATGTCAACTAATATTCATGAAGCACTTTATAATTTATATAAAAATAATTGGAAATAGTTTTGAAAAATCATTAAAACCTAATATATAAATAGGAGATAAAATAATGATAAATATATTTAATTTTTTAAGTCTAAAAATAAGACTTTTTCAGATGGTGATAAAATTGTATATTTTGGAAGAGGAGGCATAGCATACATTGATAGTTATGGCAATAACTATCATTTCCCTTGTGCTTCTTATGCTATAGATATTTTTAATATTGCAACAGATAGCTCGTTTACACGTACCCCATACCTCGTAAATTTATCACAACAATTAGGAAATTAATATGAAAAAAATAATACTTATATGCATGGTTATATTTATATCATCATGTAATAAAACAGTAGAAGAGGATATTATTACAAATGATAAATTTGTACTCAAACAGATTCTAAACAATACTCAGAACAATAATAGTCATAAAAGTTGTCGATGGGAGTATGCACATACTGAAAAGGAGCATATTTTTTTATATTCATGTATCCCTAAAAAGAATCAAAGTAGTTTTTACAGCATTGAAAAACGATATAGAATCAGCAAAAAATATCTTAAAGTAGATAATACATATATGATGTTTGGTAAAAAAATTCTTATTAGAATCAATGAAGAGAATAATAAAATAACAATAGGAATACCACTAAATATGATACATATATATTGGTAAATACTTATCATTGTGTTAGCATATGAATGTCATAAGTATGGTAAAAGGTGGAACATTTAAGTCAGGCTTTGCATCAGGCTTTAGCTCTAGCTTCTTTAGTCCAGGCACTAGCCTAGGTGGAGACGGAGCAGGAGGATTTACGCTTAGAACGACCATAGCAGGTGTAGTGGGTGGAACTGCTTCTGAGATAGGTGGTGGGAAGTTCTCTAATGGTGCTGTGAGTGGGGCGTTTGTGCATATGTTTAATGCTGAACTAGGTGGCTCTGTAGCTATGAATCGTAAAAGACAAGCTTTACTAGCAGGAGCTAAAGATGGTCATTTGACTTTAGAAGAAGCTACTGCATGGTATCAAAATATGCATGGAAAAACTCTTATCGTTGATGGCAGTAGAATACCATTTACAGTTAATGGAATTAATGAAAAAGGATCGTTCGTTGCTACACCTGATAAGTGGAGTGATTGGTTAGTTCATGGAACAATGGGGATAAGTTATGAAACTTATCATATATATGATGGTCAATATGACTTTGATATGCAGTTATCAAGACCTTTTAGAAGCCTTGCTACAATTGGTGGAAAATTATATGCGGGGAATGGTACTCCTTTTGAGATTGAATATAGATATAACGGAGAATGGAAAAATCAATGAAAAAATTAATATTAATAATAATTGGGTTATTTATTGTCTACTACATAAGCAGTATATGGAAACAAAATTTAGGTAATGGATATAAGTATGTAGATGATGGATATGATTATTGGCAAACAATTTTTAATAAAGAAGAAGAAATTATTCCAGTAAAGGTTATAGAATATCATTCAAATAATAAATATATATTAGCTATTCGGATAGTTATAGAAATATACGAATGTTATGCTAAAGATGTTGTAGATGTAACATCTTCTAATTCTAGTTATAATGATACTATAAATAGAAAAAAATTACAGTATTGGATAATAGATAAAGAAGAAAATATTGCTTATATTTCAGAGAAAAAAAATAATATAGAAGAAAAAATAAAATTATTAAATGTGTCTCTTGAATTTAGTAATAATGATTACAAAAATAATAGTTATATGAAAGGGGTGAAAAGTGAATTAAATCCCAAATATAAATGTATTCTAACAAATGACCCATTACAGAATAATATTAAAGTTATTAATTTAGATATGAAAAAAAATAAATAAAGGTGTCCCACCCAACCGTCCACAACCTCCAAACCGTAAATAAATGACTGCCTTTTCCTCGTTCCCCCTCCGTCCTCGGTGGGATACGCATACGAGATGTTGAATATGAAACGAGGTAAATAATGCGTAAAAAAGCAGCATACAAGAATAGCCTAACTCTCCTCCATCAACTCCAAACCTTGGAGATGTTGCAGTTTTTCTTTAGCCACCTAGATTACCTATACCCACCAACAGTTATTCTTTACATTTTCATTAGTCTACAATTGTCTTTCTTCTGTTCAATTTATTATTCTAACCTTATGGTTAGTTAAGTACTGATATGGTGTCCTGTAGCTTAGAGCTACAGATTGGCTCCTTCGACCTTGCGGTCAAACAACAACCAAGGTACACAGCAATAGCTGTGTCAGGTTTTTTTGCCCCCTATTCCCCCAAAGTTAATACACTTTGAAAGAATGTATTTCGAGTCTACCTGTGGAGCTCTAATAGTAGGGATTGCACTTTATTGTAAACAGTAAAGATTTAAATATTTCTATCACTAAATAGAGAAAAAATAAATCATCTTATTCTGGCTAAGAAATAATTCTTACAAATACACCTACAAATTCTTTAAAAGAATCTGTACTGCTAATAATGCCAATAACTTTTCTATGAACTCAAGTAGTTTCCTTATTGCATACTTCATGTTTCCCTCCTTTGTATTTTATACTTTTATATAGTATATGCATCGTTTGTTATATGTCAATGCACTTTTATAAAAATAATATCTATCCCATTTGTACTATGTCAATGTGGTTTCTATATTTAGATATGAGAGAGTATAAAATAACTATTTGGGTCTGCCGTAAGTAGGAATAAATGTATAAAAATAAATGTAGCGTAATAAGTCTAGTATCATTCAGATACTAGACTTATTCTCATGTATGGTTAATTGATTTACGCAGCCTGCTGTTCTTTAGCTAAATACCACACCTTATGTGTAGCATCCCATCTAAACCCACAGGCTTTAATACTATCTTTCTTATTGAAAATATCTTCACCAACTACCACATAATGATTGCCTTGCTCTAAAACTTGTAGTCCTAAATTGGTAAGTGAAGCAAATTGATATTGTGCTTGTGGTACTTGTATAGGGTTTTGTGTAGGTGCTTGGTGTTGCGTGGGTTGTGGAGTAGGTAGCTGTGTAGGTACGGTAGTTTGTGAATGAGATGTACGACTCTTATCATAAAGAGAATTACCAAACTGATTACCTAAGCTTCTCATAGCACGTTTAAGTCCATCTGTCACAGCTTCCTTTGCTCCTCCTTCATGTGCATCTGCTAAAGTTTTTGCAATCCCTGTACCAAACCCTACATCTTCTTTAGAGATGTGTTTACTGTGGTCTTGGTTGTAAATGGTAAGTTTAATCAGGGATTTGTAGCAGATAACACTGTTTTGATTTGCATTGGTCTCTTGAGATACTTGATCTAGTGAAGTAATGGTATATGACCAGTTACCATGACCAAATATCTTATTGGCAGTCTCTATTAAATCAAAGCCTTCTAAGTAGGAGAGGGAGATGGTACCTTTAGTACGATGCTTAATACGACTGGGTTCAATGTCACATTTAAGGACTTGTGTCTGTTTGTCTACGAACATAAGTGTACCTCCTTTAGGCTACGTGTTCTAATAATTCAGGTGCTTCCTCATTGTTGGCACGTTTGCGTTTGGCATTTATCTTAATGCGTGCAGGTATCTCTTCAGTGTGAGTATTCACCTCTACATACTTATCAATCTCATTCATGCCCTCTAAGGTTGTCATTGCATCTTTAACTGCCTCTTCATCTACCATGACTTTGGTATAGCCTAAAGCCATGAGTGCATGAGCATCTGTGATGATAAGTGTATCTTTGGTTTTACTTTTAGCTGGGGTAATGGTAAGTGAAGAGATAGCAGTACCATCTATACGGTCTATACCATACTCTACTAAGACAGAAGCAGTTGTCTCTAGTGCAATGGTTTTAGCTTGCGTGAGTCTCTGTTTGAGGTTTTGAAATTCTTTGATATCTGAAGCGAGATAATCAATCTTGTTTTGTAACTCTTGGAGTGACATACCTATGTAGTCTGCTTTGACATGATAGGGCTTATTACTCTCTAGTATCTCTTTGATATAGTTTTTAAACCAATCCTTTTGAGAAGTAGGGCTAAGATGCTCTATTTCACTCTGTAATCTATAGTTAGTGGTCTTCATGATACTTTCCTTGTCTTGGTAGTTTAAGCAGCTAAAGCCATAGGTTCTATGGTTTTTAGTTTTGCCATGGTTTGGACAGTTGACCATAACTCTTTGTTAAGAGAAAAGTTTGCATCTATGGCATTGATAGCCTTAGAAGTAAAGTTACGTCCTGTCTCTTTATTCTTCCCTTTGATACCACCACGTATAATGGCTTCTTGAATACGGTTAAAGATAGTCCATAAAGAACTGTCTCCATCTTCATAACGTTGAATAGTAAGTAACTCATCAGGATGTATATCATGCTTTTGTGTATCGAAGCGTACATCAATCGCAGCAGAGGCAAGTGAGCGTTGTTCTCTATTACTAAGTTGTATTGCTTTAAACAACTGTATCTCTTCTTCAACTGTAGGCATATAGCTAGTGACTTCTTCTATGGCATGGGCTATCTTCTCTTCTTTAAATCCAGAGTGGATAATAGAGTTTGATACAAAAGACTGTGAAGGAACAATAAGCATATTGCTACAGACCAATCTCCAGTAGGCTAAATCAACTTTAAAAGAAGAAGTACGGTTATGAGAGTTCGTGAGTACAATATCAGCATACTCATCAACTGCATCAGGTCTAAGTAGGTTATCTAGGCTACGAAACTGTATGATGTGCTTTTGATAGCCAAGGTTCTCTTGGTTACGCACTTTACTTTCACTTGCCATGATAGGGTAATACCCTGCATCTCTAAATGTATCCAACACAGAATGTGTTGGTACAAAAGCATATTTTTCAGAGACACCTTCGATAGGTGTCTCTGAAAAGATTGACGGTGCAACAGCTCTTAGCTGTGCGTCTGTTAGTGGATTAATTGACATTTTAGTTCCTTTTTAATAATATTTTTTTAAAGAATATGGGCTAGAATTTATTTTTTATCTAGCATTTCTTTTATAGCGGTTCCTATTGTTATAACGATAGTAATGATTTGTACAAGAGGTGGCATATGTTTTCCTTGTTGTGATGGATGAATTTGGACTATGTAGAGTCGTGTATTTACATAGTACATTTTTAGATAGAAAATATTTTCTATTCCGTAATGGACTAAGTAAATTTTGAGGGAAGAATGATACTATTTTCTTATTATCTTTTATTGGTGGCTTAACATATTTTTATTTGTTGATATGAGATATATTTATACTAATGAACAACCTCATATGAGGTTGTTCATTAGTATGTGAATAATTATAAAAGATAGAAAGTAAATTCGTATTACATGTTAATTATATATAGATAAAATTTTTTAAAAAAAAGAAGAGGTAGGATTATATTAAATAATATCACTTTTAAGTTACTCAAATAATACTGACTTTGTTACTATTTAGGAAATAAGTAAAGGTGATATATCGATAGTACAGACGTTATAAAGGGAGAGTGTATGGAAATATGTATCTATATTAAAGAAGATGTTTTCATCATTTCAATAATTTGGTGGATCTTTTTATCTGGTGCATTTGGATATATGTTTTTTAATGCGATAAATTCATTTTCCTCAACTTCAACTTCTATAATATTATTGGACTCATAAATTAAAGAGTTAAAAGTATTCTGGGCTTCAATAGCCCGTTCTGTACCATCTCCAAGGTATGCTTTTTCTGTTGTAGCTAAAAGTTTATGAGATAACATTTTACTTACCGCATAGGGGTCAGCACCATTTCTAAGTGCTACTACTGCAACCATTGAACGAATATCATGCATTACCATTTTATATACACCAATATTTGTCATAACTTTATGAAAATGATAGTTTACTGCATCTCTTCTCAAATCGAATATTCTTCCTTTTGTTGTCTTTTGAGTATTTACAGCATTTAAAAGGAGAGGAGTTAGTGTATATGTAAATGAAGTTTTTGTTTTTGTGATTTCTTTTGGTAGGGTAAAAGTACTATTTTTAAAATCAATATTTTTATATTCTAACAGTAGCGTTTCTCCTATCCTTCGTCCACTGAGTAAAAATGCAAAGATCCCTCTTGCTATAGGATGTTTATATTCTAGTAAAGCTTTGGTTATTTTTTTAGCTTCATTATCACTACCCTCAAAAGTTCTTTTTTTATCATTTTTTGGAAATATTATTTTTTTCCAGTTTAACTGTATATCATTTAGTTCTAAAAGAGGTTTCATAATTACTTTTACAATGTGTATAGTTGCAGGTGATTTGGCATCATTTATCATTGAGTTAACAAGGTTTTGAATATCATCTTCGGTAATATCATCAATAAGTTTATTTTTAAATTTATGTAAGTGTGTTCTATAGCAAGCATCATAGATACGTATTGTATTATTACTTTGATTTATTTTTTTCCCTGTAATCCAAGCCATATAGACAGATGATAGCTTTCTATCTGTCGTGTCAATCTTATTTAAAGTATATTTTTCTTTTTTTAGTGTTCCTCTTGTTTTTAGAGTATCTTTTATTCCCTCTCTTTTTCCAAGCAAGGAACTGACTGCCTTACTTATAGAAGTTCCTTTTGGAATTTTAAATGATTGTTTCCCTCTACATCTCTTGTTATTATATATGGCTTCTACAGCTATTTGGATTGTATATATTCTGTTAGGTGGTTTAGTCTCATTATCCTTAGAGTATCTGATTTCACTAGCTTTTAATAAAATGTACATACCACTAGCTGAACCATTGTTAAGTTTTATTTTGACAGGTTTATGTTCTGAAAGCACCATGAGTACTACCTTTAAAGACAATCCCTACTTTTAAGGTTAAATAAGTAGAAAAGTAGGGATTTATATATTTATTTGTAGTTCATTGTATCAATTTATAGTTTAGATACTTCTTTAAAACCCTATATATAGGGATACTATAGTTATTTGTAATTATTTATAGTTAGATTAACCAATTAATCTATTGATATCATTATACAATCCCAATAACATAAGTGAGATTAACAGTGCCCATCCAACCATGGTAATATACATCATGACCTTATCACTGGCCGTTTTACCCGTAATCATTTCATAAAGATTAAACATAATATGCCCACCATCAAGTGCAGGGATAGGAAGTAGGTTAAGGACACCTAGATTAACTGAAATAAGCGCAGTAAAGAAAAAGAGTGCAAGTATACCTGCAGAACTAGCTTGAGCAGTCACATCTACGATAGTAATAATACCACCTAATTTGTCAGCCCCAACTACACCTGTAAGTAACTTTTGGACAGATTGGAAGATGAGTAGGGAAGCTTTTTTTGTTTCATTCCATGCATAGTCTAGTCCATCTATAAAGCCAAAATAAACAGTAGTTTGTTTACCTGAGGGAGAGATACCTATAATACGTCT
>Ga0256824_10000105_pt1 | contig 27206 bp, 37 predicted proteins | sample CV67metaG_FD_191570 | JGI IMG/M metagenome (GOLD analysis project Ga0256824, IMG submission 191570) | Hydrothermal vent microbial communities from East Pacific Rise, Pacific Ocean - CV67 | ecosystem: Environmental > Aquatic > Marine > Hydrothermal vents | place: Pacific Ocean: East Pacific Rise...
CTTTTAATGACAGGTTATTTTTCATTCTCTATTCCTTTTTGTAATTCAAGTTCTTCAATGAGATCAAGCCCTAATTCTTTATACATGAAATAAAGAGAACTAAAGTTTTCAGCCAGATTTCCTTCTAAAAAAATAGTATCATCCAATAGTCGTCTTATAGGTGTATCTAGAATGGGAGTGTTATCTTTCCCGCCGGTATTGAATTTATAACTTACTAAAGCCTTATCTTCTTCTGTAGAAAAAGAAGAATGGTACGTATTCTTAAGTCTTGCTTCTTTCATCTTTTCTCGTAAATTACTCATCATGCCACCTCTGGTAAAGATTTTTCAATAAAATGTTGTTGCATCTCACTATACGTAACTAATTTCTTGATTTTATATGTAATGATTATATCATAAAAACAGTTTAAAGTAAAGAATTACGGTGTAAAACTGCTTTTATTTAAGATTTCATTTTCCTTATCAAGATGCTCTCCTAATAGGCCGCCAAGTATTGCAATATCTTCAGGAATTTCCATATCTTTAATAATAGTTTCTCTTACTGATTCTGAGATATTAGGATTTAATGCTAGTACAGCTTGAAGTAAGGGATCTTCTACTTTTGAAAGAAAATCAAACACTATATCATCAGGGATTTCTTTTGCTTTTACAAGCATTACTGTTGTAGAAAGAACAATATTGTCAGATAAAGCAATGTCGGAAAGAACATCACTAGGGGTTGTTGGCATCATTATAGATATGAGTTTGGCTAGAAACTCTACTCCTTTATCTTCGCAGTTTTCATAAAAGGATAAGAAATCTTCACTTGAAGAGAGCGTACTAAGTTCATCTTGGGTCTTTGCAAAAGAAACACTTAACTCTTCTTTTATAGAAGGGGATGGAGATAAGCCTTCAACGGAGGCGATTATTTTTAACACGGGATCATCTTTACATCTGTTCCATATTTCATTTTTCAAAGCATCTGAGCTAGCTGGATGTTTCCCTACTTTTGATATGGTTGAAATAAAATACGCATCATTACCAGATATTTCATCCAGGACAGAGAAGGCATCTTCATCTGACAGTCGAGAGATAATACGCATTTTATTAGCTAAACTACCCGTCTCAAATGTTTTGTCCACAATTGATTGAGGCAAATTAGGATTGGATAATAAGTACACTTTTCCTCTCTCCGGAGAAGATTCCATAAGTTTTATAAAAGAAGCTTCGGTGAAGTTTCCCTTTAGTGTGGTAATCATTTTTTCGATAGGAGAACCATTTTTTATCATATCAAGAGCAACAGATTCTTCCATTGTTTCAAAAAAGGATACATATGTTGAAAGAAAAAGAGACTACTTCTGTAGCATTAGATTTTTATAGCTTTTCAAGAGCATGGAGAAAAAAGGATATAGAGAATGGGGAGATGGCTTGTGATGATGCTTTCATAGAGATAGTAAAAGAGTATACAGAAGAAAAAGGAATAGTTATTCCTGAAGATCTTTACTCTTTTTATCTTTTTTCAGAAGAATGGCATGAAAAATTCAATAGTAAAGAAATTATACCTATTCATATAGCTATAGATATAACAACTAAAAATTACAAAAGATACATATCTAGCGAAATGAATGATTCTTCTAAACCAAGTGTTGAATGTATGCATGATTTTTTCAACACACTTTCCCTAGATCAAGAAATAGAGGATACAGGTATTACTGTTTTTGGAAAAGCATATCTGGCAGATATCCTTAAAAATAATAAAGAGACATCTGTAGGTGCTCCTATTTTATATGATGAGTTACCTAATGGAGACTTTATTGAGTCAAATCCAAGCAGTTTAGAAACTCTCTCTCCCGGTGCAGAACTCTATTTTTCTCTTAATGAAAGAACTACTAAGCTTTCCTTGGATCTTGAAAATATAAATAAAGATACACCAGATGGGATAACTGAAATGAAGAAAATTATTACTGATTTTAAATCAGATATCGATGAGGCTTCAGAAAAAGCACACTTAAAAATGAAACTTATAGTGGCAGCAACAACAAATTTACCAGATGAAAAAGAAATGAAAGATTTTACCCAAAGATTTTACCCAAAAATATCATAATGAACGCCTATGGTTCATAACTTTTGCAAAGCTCTTTGAACCACCTTTTATACTGTGAATAATCAAAGCATAATAAGTGAACTTACTTAACGATTTAAAAACCTCTCACTTTTCTTCTCTATTTTATGGATATTTGAAAGATATACCAGAGATAAAGTTGGGTTTAATAGTCATTTTGTAAAGTTTTTTTGATATAATTAAACGAAAAAAGGCTATTGATGATTAATTCAAAAATATTTTTATTTGGGATTATACTCTCTGTATTCTCGTCAAGTTTATTTGCAGGACAAGAACTGAACTATCTTAATTCATTAAGAGTAAAAACAGGAATGCCACCATTCTCATCAGAAATACACTTAGATGATGCGGCTATAAATCATAGTGATTATATGCAGTCAAATAATGCTTCTGGACATTATGAACAAAGTGATAAAGTTGGATTTACAGGGGCTAGTCCATCAGACAGGGTGGGATATGCGAATTATTCATCTGCTATTATAGGTGAAAATGTTTCCACTGGAACCAGACAGACATATCAAGACTCCATTGATCTTCTATTTGCAGCGATATACCACAGATATGGTTTTTTAAATATGACCTTTAGTGAGATAGGTATAGGTTCAAATGATGAATCAAATAGACACTTTTACACCTATGACCTGGGGAATAGAGAAGTAAATAAACTATGCCAAGATGATGTCTATGATGGAGGTTCTTACTATTCTTCAGTATGTAAGAATGCTAATCAAAAAGTAGCTAGTGCAGACTTTGTTAAAGCAATAAATATAAATAAATCAAAAACACCAAAATTAATTGTATGGCCCGCAGCAAATATTAAAGATATCCCACCTGTATTTAATTACGAAACACCAGATCCCCTACCCAATGACAGTGTTACTGGTTATCCGATAAGTGTAGAGTTTAATGAAGGGAAGTTTTCAAAAGCCCCTACAATTAATAGTTTTACAATAAAAGAAACATATTCTGGTAAAAATGTAACTAGATTAACTCTAATGACCAGTCAAAATGATCCTAATTCACACCTCACAAAATATCAGGCTGCCTTTTTTCCAAAAGAGAGACTTAGTTGGGGAACATCTTATGAGGCAACAGTTGAATATACTTATAAAGATAAAAGATATGTATATTCTTGGTTTTTTAGCATAAGAACACTAAGAGGTATTTCTGATAAAGTTTATATTATAGATAAAGGAAGTAACTCTGAAATTACCCTTAAAGTTATATCAGGGAAGTCATATGCTTTCTATCTTGTTCCTGATAATACGAACGATAAATTAGGGGGGATGAGTGCAGGAGGCACTGCAAATATAGAGTCTTTTTCATATATTGATACCAATACATTTATGATGAAACTAAGTGGAGAAAAAGGAAAGTATCGAGAGGTGAAAGTAAATGGTAAAAAAATAAAGTTAATTATAGACACAGTAGACACAGCAAGAATTCCAAAAAAAGAATTCAAGGTTCACTATGTAGATACCGACAATGATGGTATACCAGATACAACAGATACAGATGATGATAATGACGGGATAAGTGACATAAATGAACTCAGACATGGGTTGGACCCACTTAATGCTTCAGATGCACAAGCAGACTTTGATCATGATGGATTTAGTAATGCTATAGAAATCTCAATAGGTACAAATATTCGCTCTAAAAAAAGTCATCCTATTTGGGCACCAGTAGTAATGGGGGATATTATAACTTTTGTACCATCAAAACAGAAATAACTAGCAATGAACACTTACGTATATATATGAAATAAACAAACATACAGGTGTAATTATAAAATGTATGATTTTCCAGTACAGGGAAATGAAGATTTCCTTAAGGGTTCTTTTCTTTAGTATTCTAGAGAGTTCTGGGAAGGAAGGGATTCTTATATTTATTTCCTTTTTTATAAGGGTAAAATTAATATCATAAATATTTTTCGGACTTGGGAAAACCAATACTTCTTCTTCCTCTTCTTTTTTATATAAAACCTCTCCACAAGAAGCACATTGTGAAAACTTACCAGAACTTCTTAGTCTGCTGTGAGTACATTTATATGTTGAATAACTTTTCTTCATGATATTGGGTAATCTTGTACTTGTTCAAAAATAAATTTTTCATCAGAATTAACTCTTTTAAATTTATGTGCCCCTTCTTGCTTAAAGAAGAAAGGTATATCTGTTCTAACACAATCATTATACACACCACTTACCCATGATTGTTCCATTGGTCGAGTAACACTCTTTGCCCCACTCTCGCCTCCTACTATAACCCAGTCAAGTCTGTTGCATTCTTCTTCATTCTCAAGAGATCTTCCAAACCATTTTGTTTTTGTACCCATAAGAGGACTGACAATATTTCTAATCGTGTCAAATTCATTATTTATAACTAGCATATCAATATCTATCTTACCAATCATTGGTTCAATACTTACGAATCTTTTAGCTGCAGGGGTATCTAGCAATAATGGAATTCTCTCATTAGATGTTTTTTGATCTTCAGCACTCACACCTATCCATAAATTAGGAATAGTCTTAGACCTGTATTTATCAAAGTTAGAAAAATGACGGATTTTATTATCTTCTTTACCATAAAACCATTCAAAAAACTTTTTCATATTTTCTGCTCTCTTTGTGAGTATCTGGAATGTGTGTTGTGGAGAATCGACAATAGCCTGCATAATTTGCTCAAGATCTCTATACCCTACCCCAGACTGAAAAAGATCCGTCATACTGCCTACGAAGATCTTACATGGCTTTTTCCGTCTCAATGGTTCCTCTAATCTTTTATCATGAAAAATAATATCAGAAAAAGGAGTATCATTAAATCTTTCATGTACTGTTTTTGCATAGCAATTTTTACAACCACTAGATGCAGAAGTACAGCCAGTTATTGGATTCCATGTAAAATCTGTCCAAGCGATATTTGTAGCATTCATAAAGTCTCTCCCATTTTCTTCTCCACATTCCATAATTTGTGAATATCAAACCCTCTTTCTTCAAGCTCTAGTCTTTCTTTCTCTATACCCTTTGTACCATGATGGACTTGATAATGGCAGGGTTCGCACACACCCATAATAGTTCTATCATCTCTCTGTCTGTATCCGTATCTTGCATGATGTATTTGTTCAGCTTTTGCCTCTTCACAAATTTCACATACAGGAAACTTCTCAAAAATCCAATCACATTTTTCAACATATTCAATCCTATTCATTATTCTAGGGTTATGTCTTTTTGTTTTATGTGTTTGCTCTGTTTTACAATTAGGCAGAACAGAAGAGTCTATAGAATACTTAATTTTTTCTTTAGGAGTCTTTATTTTATTTTTTTTAAGTTGATTGATTTTGCTATCGGATAGAGTTTTTTTGTCTTTTTGTGTATAGATAATATGATTTTTTTCTATTATCTGTGGAGTTTTATACAATTGTTCAGCTTTGCTCGGAGATAATTTCTTTTCAGGTTTTTTACCCCAATGACTCTTTTTTTTAATTTTAGTGGTCTTACCCTTGTCTCTACATACCTGAGATTTTTTACTAAAAGGGTTTATCATCCACTAACTCCATTGTGTTTTATCTTATTGTAACAGAAAAAAGAAATAAAGTTAAGCTATTTTCTCATTTCTACCTAATATACTATGTTTATTTATTTTTTTAATTGTACATAGATTCTTCTTTAACCAAGAATTCAAGAGAGTAAGTTTTAAGGGATGTGAAATATTAGGGGTAAAATGAATATTTATCGTTTCTGAATATGTATCAAAAAAGAAATCCATAAAGACAGCTGTTCCATCATATGGTGACACCACATAATTTCCAATTCTATCTTTGTTGAAGTGTATATCCATATCCATAAATGTCCACATTAGAGGAAGAGGACAAGATTGGATTGTAAGATTTCTCTTTAAGCATTTTACGTCATATGAATTTTTTTCTATTTCTATAAACATGTGATACTCCTTTATATGATTATATCACATGTTTACAGTCTTGAAAAAAAATATAATACTATATGAAAAACACTATTTCATAGACTGAGTAGGCTCATTATTATTGGATATTTCTTTCTTACTTATAACACAAGGACCTTCTGGGCTAGAGTTTATTGTGAAGTGTTCAGAAAGGATACTATGCATATAGGCATGTTCTTCTTTAATATCAGAAACTATCGTTTTTGCTTTTTCTTCGCCAAATGCTATTACTGCATGAACATACATTTCATCATATTTTGTAGGCTCTTCAATAAAAGCGTCTATATAAGGATAGAGGTGGGAAATATTCAAAATAGAAAGTTCTTCCTTTTCTAGAATATTTTCAAGAGAACTAATCATTTCTTGATTTTCATTTTCTAAATCAGGGGCAGCTTCCATATCTAGTTTTGTGGCAAGTATAATTTTCTTTAGTAATTCATCTTTTGAAATATCCACGTTTGTAAAAGCAATTATTGAGTTAATTCTAGGTGGCACAACTTCTTCTTTTTCTGAAGGAAGTATTCTTTCAGGGACCATACTTTTCATGGCTTGAGCAGTAGACAGAAGAAAAAGCTGATCCTTACTTACTTTGGAAGCTAAGTCATATAAGCCTTCTAGCGTAAACCCTGTTCCAAGGATTGTATCATCCTCTGCAACAATACATATTTTAAATGGAGAACCATCTGTTGTTTCTGCTGCAACATAAGTGTAATCACCTATTTCAACTTTTCCACCAGAGAGAAGGCTATTCATAATAATTCTTGTGGCATTTAAAATCTCTTTATCAGCTTTAAATTTATTTAATTCATCATATTTCATTGTTAATCCTTTTATTGTTTAAGTGAATTACCACTTATTGTATTTACATCTTCTTTCATACAAGAAGAACTTTCTATTGTTAAGCCCAGTGACATATCTAAACTACACCAGAATGGGGCAGTACTAGTATGTTCAAAGGGAAGATCTAACTCAGGGATACCCTTAATGAAATCGTCAGCAGAAACACCAAGACTTTTAAGAATATCTTCTGATTCAGAATTTAATATATATTTTTCATTGTCAGGATTATCACTATATGTATAAGTTCCTACCATCGGTTCATGATCTCCTCTTGGAGAATAAAGGGTAAAGCTAAACTGCAATCTATCACCTGGAAGATTTTCTTCATGATAAATATCTATAAATGTATTGTTCTTTTTATCCTCTCTCTTCTCTTTATCGATATGTACCCAAAGAGAGGCATCCACAATATGCTCTTTTTCAAGCTTTACTTTTGAAATATTTTTCAAAAACTCCACTACATTAACCCCTTCTTCGGACAGGAAAGCGATTGAATCTTTACCAAGAGTTCCTTTACCAGTTTTTTCATCATAAAAATATTTACCATAAACACTGTTATGAGCTTTTACATTAGAGAAGAAGTTAAAGTTGTACGTTGATATATTCTCAGGGTTAGTATTTTGGAAGGACAACTCTATCTGTGAGTCCGTATATAGCTTATTATTTAGCTGTAAATCAGCAATTAGGAATTTTAAAGCGTCAAAAGCAAATCGTGAACGCGGACATTCTTCATATTTAAACTCTATACCTTCATCAAAAAACTCACTAAATACGTCCAATTTATCATAAAGAAGAACTCTTTGTTCGCTCATGTTGGATCCCGACATAGAATCAATCACATCGAATAATTCTTCTTTTTCATCCCTAGCTTTTTCTTTCAGGCTTGGCGTATTCTCAAGAATTCTTATGTATTCTTCTGATATTTCGGATTTTAAAAAATCTCTTGTCTTTTCGGCATCAACATCATAACCCAAATGTTTTTCATCAACATCAGACATTTTATTCCAAAAAGAGTCATAGTTAATTGAAGATAAAAAATCTAAAGCATCTGCACCTATGAGAGGCCATGTATTATGATGAGCACCACTATCACCAGACATATGTAGGTCAAGCCAATCTTCACCCTCCTCTAGGATAAAGGTAAATCTATTTCCTAGTTCACCCAAGACAGTATGGGACTGGACCGTACTTGTTCCAATAATTTTCATTAGACACTCCTTTTTGTTGATATAGTTTCTTTCTCTAGGATAGAATCACCTAAGACAGATTCTATTGAAGGGATTTCTTCTCCTTCAATAATAATTACATATTTACTTTTTTCATTAAAATCTTTTATAGAAGTAGAAAAGACTTTTTCATCATCTTCTGCATTATTATGTCTAGCCTCTTTTACCACAATAAAATCACCCTCAATCTCAAAATAATATTCAGCAAAACACTCAAGCCCATTAATACGACAAACATCCTCAAGTATATTTTCAGAATCTTTTATCTCAGCCAAATGATTAGTATCACTCTTTGAATAGAATTGTCCTTCTTTTTTACCAAATTTCATAGTTATTAAAGAAGTAGGAGAAAGGTTATCTGGCACAATTAACAATTTAGCATCACAAGATAAGAAAGCCCACTTCTGAATTTTTGAAAGGATTTCTATATAGTCTCTACACTCAGAATCTTTCATTGAATATTGAAAAAAATCAAACTCTGACCCGTCTGCTATATGAGTAGTCTTATAGAAAGTTCTATCCACTCTGACTTGATCTATTTTTTTCTCATAAAGAGCAGAAAAGGTAAAAGATCCTACAGTTAAAGTAAGCCTATCAAAATCATCAGGACTGAATATCTGAGGATAGCATAAATAGTCACCTGTTACACTATTGTTTGATCCAAAATAAAGTTGAGTCATCTGCTTAGAAGGTATAATTTGTTTTGTGTACACATGTACATTCGAATGTTCATCAAAAGAAGGATCTTGCTCCCATTTTATGTATAAAGGTGAGTCAGGATCTTCACTGTATGCTATCTCCCATAAATCATCATCATAGGTGCTGTCATATTCTACTTCTCTACCTAAAATAGCAAAAGAGACTTCTCCAATTTTTTCAACTGTTTCAGGTTGGTGAGAGAGATAGGATTCACCCACTTGTGGAACTAGTCCTTTTTCTTTAATAGAAAACCTGTCTCCTGCATTAGACTTATGGTAAGCCGTTTTGATTGTATCTTTTTTCATAGACCTGGACCACCGATTCCTCTAGGTATTTTTTCTGTCTCATCGAGAGTACTTTCTATTTTTTGTTCTTGAGATTTATTTTTCAATATTTCAATATGTTTATCTGAAATCTTATTGGCTAAAACAATTTTATAAGCTTCTTCTGTATAGCACTTAGGCATCATAGACTCAGTATCGTCTATGATTTTCTGAACTATCTTTTCTGCAGTTTTTATAGGAGTATTCATAATTTAAACCTTTATTGATGAAGATGACTCTATTTCTTCATTATCTGTCTCTGTCATTGGAGAAATACAAGCCCCTTCCCTTTCTTCGTACCGAGTACTTGCAACGTTTAGTACATTTTCAAGTTCTTCTACGTAAGAATGGTAGATGTGTAATTCAAAAGCTCTTTTGTTTTCTGGTTCAAAACCTTTAATGTTCGAGACTTCATCTATTAACTCACTTGTTATATCTGTAGAAATGTGGGCGGATAAATTTCTTATGGCATCTATGTGTTCTAATTTTTCAATACCCCCAATAGTATTTTTAGCAAAAGATATCATTCCTATCATAAATGTATCATAGCTATCTGTTTGAGATATTACTTCCAAGTCTAGTAAATCACACAAGGCATCATTATGCTCTATTGACATTGCAATAACATATTCCGATTCGCCAAAACGGTTAAAAAAGATATCACCAGGGACTTCTTTTTCTTCGAGTTCATGAAGGCAGTCAATCATTCGTCCACCATGCATAGAAACTTCTTCTTCTATTGCAGAAAGGTATTCATTTTCAAGTGATTGAATATTTTCATATAAGGGATCGTTTTCTACATCAGGGGCAGACGCTTCTTCTTCTAACACAGAAGGGATAGTCGATAGGGAAACCTCTTCATTAATAATATTTGCCATCTCTGCAGCTTTCTTTTCAGTAGGCAATAGTTTTGCCGCATCTTCATTAACCGTAATAAACGCGAGATATTCATCTTCCTCACCTTCATTTGTTACCACCACATTATGCAGTTTTTTATATTCATCATACTTTGATCCAAGTGTCTCTTTGTCTAGTATGATATGTCCTACGTCTAAGTTTTTTTGAGTTGCTATCATTATAGGTCCTTTTAAATTTTAATTGGCACGATAGGTGCATAATCTTTTATGTTATCAAGTGATGATGTTATCTCTTGTTTATAGTCAAAAAGAGTAGAATCTTTGTCTGTGAAAATATATTCAAATCCTGAAGAAGCTAAGAAGTAAACATCTTTACCATCCATAGTACTCTTGAAAAAACCAAAATTAGCAGGATCACAATCTTTTTCATATTGAATAAATTCAAAAGGATTCTCTTCTTCATCAAGCAAAGGAGCAAGATTAACCTTGTTAAAAATAAGCTCTTCAGGAAGTTTTTCCTTTAGATACATCATTTCTTCCCATAAGTCTTCCCCATAAGGGTGTTTATCTCTGAACACATTACATATATCAAGAAAAATAAATTTTTCATTTTCATTTTCTGGCATCTGAATCCTTTTTATAATTATAGCCTATATAAACAAGAGTAGATAAAAATATATCTATCTATTTATTGAATTTAATCATTAGAAGGACTAGACCTATTGAGAAGATAGCGAGGAGAACAAGAAGTATCCATGAAAGTCCTATTATATAATATAAGACAGCAAACCCTAGACCATTTATCAATTCTATTATAGGATATTGTGCTGCTATTTTTGATTTACAAAAACCACACTTCCCTCTCAGAAACAACCATGAAAATACAGGTATATTATGATACCACTTTAATTCTGAATGGCATGACTGACACTTAGAAGCAGGAAGAACAATACTCTCACCCTTTGGTATGCGGTAAATTGCCACATTAAGGAAAGAGCCGATAAGTATTCCTAGTGTAAAGAAACCAAAAATAAACATTATTATCCTTTTTTGTTATGCTGTAGTGTATCAAAATATAGTTATAAAGTCAATAATAAAAAGTCTATTTAAATAAATAAAAACTATTTTTTCTGATATAATTAAATAAAAAAAGGTGTTTACATGGCATATGATGAAAAAGAAGTAGAACTGAGCGAAGAAAGAAAACAAGAAATCATTCAGAATTGCGATGCAAAGATGGAAGCAATTGTTTGCCCTAAAGATAATATTAATAAAGTCATGTTTTATTTAGAAGGTTTAAATTTTTATCTCTTCAGCAGAGGTAAAACATATGAAATCTTAGATATGCCATTTCCTAGTGGACACATTTTTCTTCCAAATCATAGATTTGAAAGGCAGATAGGCTTAGAATTAGCAATGATGCGTAAATATGCATCTAAAGCTATTGTGAACTATCAAGGGAAGGAAGAGTCTGAAATACAGAGGAGTATGATTATAGGCACTTCAAGAATGCAAGTGCATGAAATGTTTTTTGAAGTAGGTATAAATGAGTTAATTGAATATGATATTCCAGAAATGACAGCAGAGTTTAAGAAGCTTCTTCCTGAGATTGAAAAAAATGTAAGTGTAAAGTTAAATCCTCCTGTACCAGATAGTGATGAAGAGATATTTATTGAAAAGTTTCTAGAACTTGCAAAAAAAGAGCTTGTAGTTGATTTTGCATTTACTACTGAAAGTGGCTATCTTTGCAGCTATTTTGAAAGAAGTTCTGATGGTGATGGTGAGTTTAATATATATAGTATTCCTGAAAAAGGAATTGAATATGCTCATGGAAAGATAGATATGGAGTTTGTTTATGATTTGGAGCCACTAGATGGAGGGATCATAGAGGTAAATGGCTCACCTGATGAAGTTTTAACTCAGGCTGCTGAGATGATTTTTGAAACTGTTTCCGTAATGAAGAAAACGCAAGAAATAAAAAGCAGCCTCACCGAAGTAGAAAAGCCTATGTTTGAAGCCGAAGTTATAACTAAGCCTTAGGTGTAGCTATTTCTTTCCAAAGATATAAACTATTAAAATGGCAAATAAGATTATAGCCACAGAAAAGCCAAGAATATATTTCGGGCTTATTTTGCTTTTACAGGTTACTCCAGTTTTTTTATTAATTTTATGGTCTTTGTATGTAATGTATCCAATGAGTGGAAAAAAAGAGAAAAAAATAGCTATTGAAAAAGTATGAATAGATTCAGTAATATAACCAATTAGTGCAGAAATACAAGTAACCCCAAAGAGAGACCAGAGGAAAAAAACATTTAATCTTTTTCTTTCAGGGATCGATTGTATTTCGAGCAAACAAGCCTCCTCTTCCTTTATTTGTTCTTGCAGTTGTTTTGGATAAAATCTTCTTGCATACATTAATAACTTTTCAATAAAAAAAGATGAAAATATCAGTAGGTAGAAGTATGGATTAGTAAGTAGATATTGTAGCTTTTCTATGGCAAGCTCGTTCATAAATTAGTCCTTTTTATTTGTATTTAAGATATCTAAATTTAATTGATCGAGTAATATATCAAGAAACTTATGCATATCTTCAGTAACTTTTTTAGATGCTAGTTTATTAGATTTCATTTTTATTTGAAAATGTTTAAAGGTAATTGCTCCCTCTTTATTGTTCTTCTTCACATGTAAGGTATATCTACGATTTTTATTATCATAAACATCAAATACGAGGGCTTTATTCTTTGTAACAGACTGACTATATCCACCTATACAATGGTTCATTTCTTGCCCTATTGCTCGTATTTTATGGGTTGTATACACTTGATTTATTTTATAATCTTTAAATGATAAAGATTTTTTATCTAAAGGAACAACCGTATTTCGCTCCATTTCCTTAGCATCTCTTGCCTTTATTACTTTTTCAATTTCATCGAGTTCTTTGTATATGAAAATGATTGGCATTTTCTTTTCTTCAATCTCCCCAAGGATATAGATATATTCACTTTTCTCTATTCTTCTGACAGCTTTTGCGTAACTTAATAGATCAAATGGAATCTTTTTTATACTATGGTATTCTACAGAGTTAATATATAGCATTTCATGCCGTAGGACAGCAGCACTTAATTCTTTATCAAGTTGAAATATTTGCATAAAATCAACATTTTCTACAGCAGATATTTTCAGGTGCCTCTTTAAATATTTCTCGTTAAAACGTTTTCTTCCCGTCCAAAATAAAGACATTTTTTTAGAATTTAAAATCATAGACACGAAATTTCTATGTGAACCAAGACTTCTAAATTGATCAGCTCGCTTATTGCTATTTCTTACATAATAAAGAGTTTCCCTGATATTTTTATTAAACTTTCTTAATCTTGGAGAGAAAGTAACTATATCTATCTCTTCTGAGGCTAGAAATTGAATAGACTTCTTTCTTGCAAATAAGGGTGTATTGATAAGATATTTTTTCATCTTTGGGGTAAGAATATTATCTTCTTTTTCAAGCATCTTCTTTTTAAATAAGAAGGGTAAGGTTTCACCATTAATACTTTTTATCCATGAGTACACATTCTTAGGGATAGTATTGTTTAATATTTGGTGTATACATATAGAAGAAGTAGATAGTCCATCAAACGGAGGTGGGATTATTAGCATGTTTAGATTTTTAACTTCTATGTCATGCATGAATCGTTCAAGCACATGCTTCTTGCTGGAGTAGCTATTTTCTCTTAGTGATACTTGAAAGATATGAAAATCTTTATTTTTATATCTACTACAATAATTAGGTTTTTTATTTTTTTCTATGTCTAGAGAGACAATTTGCATAGGTTCGAATGTACTTTCTCTAACATTAAAATAATCACCTATAAGTTTTTTACTATGCTTATTTAATCTGTCATAGGTAGATTTCAATAAAGAAACTCCTTTCTTGGGAGGCACTTTTTTATCTCCACCAAGAAGATAATATCCCAATTGAAGATTTACTTCATATTTAAAATCAAAATATGCACCTTTGTAGTACTCACTTTTATTCAAAAATCTACACAAACATTTAGAAGGAGTATCGAATTTAGTTATTTCTACTTGCTTAGTTTTCAAGAAGTTCTTAAAATTGCTAGTCATATAAACTCTTTTTGTCTTTAAGCAAACCCCTATTTCAATAGCATTTATATCAAAATTATCTATAGTAGACTCAAGAAAATCTTTATGATTTATGTAGTTCTGATCATAAGAGACTTCTACGACATTAATTAATCCTACATTGAATGTGTCTCTGATTCTATAACTAGTATTATCTCTAGAAATAATGTCAAAGGTTTCATCATCAAAAGATGAAGCACTTTTTTCAATCTTCTTTTTTAAAATTACAGAATTTTTTATAGTTTGTCTAGCGGAAATGTTTCGTGTGAATTTGGGGTATTTTTCTCTATATTTTTCATTTTTTAAATTTATGAATAAATCTAGATCTTTTATTCTGGTATAGATAGGTATTTTTTTTAAACGAAAGTATGCCTCAGCAACAGACTGCCCACCAAGTATTCCAAAATTAGGCAAAGACTCACCTGTATTATTTTCAAGATAGTTTATAATGTTTTCACCAATTTTAGACAAAGATATTCCCTTAAAATATTAATAAAATAATGATACTATTTTAAGGAGAATAAGTCAATATAAGAGTTACATATCCCATAGCTAAAAGCTAAAAGCTAAAAGCTAAAAGCTAAAAGCTATAGGTTATGAGTCGCTTTTTGCCCTTCAAGATTCTTGTTTTCTTGCATGTCTGGGTTTGCATCAGCTAAAGATTTTTTTTGTTCAAGGTCATCATAGGTGTATTTACTATAGGAGAATTGGATTTTAAAATATTTATTCCCATCATGCTTTGACGTAAACATTGAAACATTATTTGGAAACTCAATTCTTTCGAGAAGTTCCCTGATTTTATCACTATGCTCACCTGTTGCAGGAAGATATAGGTCTGATGCTTCAAAAGAATAAGGTACTTTTTCATTTACAACAAAAGTAGCTATATCTCTATCACTAACAGGAATTGGAAGATCCTTACCAACAGTAGCGATTCCATTACCTATCACTCTTTCAAGATAAGCAATCATTGATTCATCAGGAATTTCTGTTTCATCACGCATACCTTTTTCTAAAATAATATTATTTTCCCAATCTTCAGGGTTTCTATAGAAAGAATGGCATATTTCCTTATTAGCGTCAGCATATATATGTATAACTCCACCTGTTTCTAAACCTAAAACATAATCAAGATTTTCATAAATTGCATGATAAGCCTTACCTCTACAAACATCCATAATACTAAAGTTGCCTTCTCCTACTTTACCCAACATATATATTTGACCTACGCCCAAACCCAATTCTTTATTTGTTGTAGTCTTTACAAAATTCATATATATAACCTTCTATTTTTTTATTTTATATTAAAAGTATAGCAGGAAAAAAAGTATTGAAAAATAAATATTACAATTTTAGAAAAAGATAAGGGTTTTTTAATAATTAATAAAGTAGAATACTCTCAACAAATAAAACAAAAGGAACGAATTATGAAAAAAATTACAATTAATACAATAACAACTAATGCAAATAATAATTCTGCACTTTATTATAATGGAAATTATAGATCTAAAAAGATCGCTTCCCAGAGAGTCTAACTTCTTTAGTCTCTGTTGGAAGTGATTTCTTCCAACGGGACTTAAAATTCCCCAAGATTAAATTACTTCAACTTTTTATCAATACATCGTAAGGTGTACTAAATTCTTTTATGTAGAGTCGGTGAAGATGGTGGTGTCACGGCAGACTGTAAATCTGCTCCCTTTGGGTAAACATTGAGGGTTCGAATCCCTTGCTCTACACCAGAAAAGAAGTATATAATACAAGTGGTGTACTAGAAACTATGGCTGTGGTGAGGACTGTAAATCCTCTGTTTCCGAAAGGGACCTTCTGGGTTCGACTCCCAGGTGCATCACCAGAAACTTGTTTGGGTATAGTTCAGCGGCAGAATACGTGACTGTTAATCACGGTGTCGGAGGTTCGAATCCTCCTACCCAAGCCAATCAAATAAACTCCCTATTTTTCAGTATAAAGTAATACCGGACTTGAGGTGTAGTTGATATCATCACCCATATAAACAGAAATATTATAATCATCATAATATGTTTCTGCTATACTATATGCCATGACCCCAACATCCCTATTTATCTCAGACTGATTTTTATATAGACTCATTAAACTTAGCTTTTTAATAGGAGCTTTTTCATCCATGAGGAATTGGAATTCTATCCTCATAAGGTAATCATTTCGCAAAACACTCAGCCTTCTTTCTTCTTTATCTGTGTCATTAATCCAACCTCCTTTAACAACAGCGAGATTTCTTTCATTAAGATAGAATAAATAATTCATTGCAGCTATTTGATGTCTTTTTTCTGGGAAGGCTGCATCTACTTTTTTTCTAAAGTTTGATTGACTATAGTTGAAGTTAGATTCAAGAGCTTCTTTTGATTTATCGTGTGATTGTAGGGCAGTAAGAACCTTATCCTCTCTATTGTTTATGTCCCACTTAAAATCCTTAAGTATAGACGAAGAAGAGCCAAAATAAAGACCCAAAGTTAAAAGTAAAGGTACTGCAACCGAATAGAGAGGCAAGTTAGGCATATTTCTTTTATTGAAAGTATCCATATAGGTAATGATATCTATGAAAGCAAGAACGATTGCCTTTTGATAGGTGAAGGCACCATATATAACCGCAAAGGCAAGAAATGCAACAAGAATACTTGTATTGTCATCCATGAAATTGCGAGTAAAGATAATATATAGAGAGAAGAAAGGAAAAAATCCTAAAAACAATAAGTTTAAAAGCTCATCCTGCTTGGTAAATCTAAGAAACACCATCCATGAGACCATTATTCCTAATATCCAAGAATAGACCTCTATTTCTTTTTTATCATACAGATAATCTATACTAACATTTGTACTTAATAGATCATATTTAAACATAAAGATACCTGCTATTACAAGAAACATAAAGACAGCATTTAAAAATGCCACTCTAAACCATTGAGAAGGAGGATAGAAGAAAGTTCCTAAAGTAATAAATCCATATATATAGATAAGAGTATCGAAGTTTGTAAGTGTCATGAAGATCCCTTGTTTTTAGTTAAGGATATTTTAACATTTTTTTTAAATATTGTCAAGGGCGGACAAAGGATCTTTTCTTTTTTCCAGTACTAAAAGAGAGGGACAATTTTATAATATATAGTAGTGAAGCAGCAGCTAATATTTCATATCCTATACTCCATATAAGAATACCCATGGACTTTTCATATATAGATAGGAAGATTTCTATCTTTCCATCAGATATGTAAAAATATTGAAAAAGAACTCCTGCAATAAAAGGTAAAAAGATAAAATACAGACCAACAAAAATATTCTCCATCCCTTCTGGAACATATAAAAAAGATTTTGTAATATCTACCTCTTGTTGTGAAAATTTTAAATCTTCGTTACGTAGTCTCTTTTCTTTAGATGAATGAATCATAAATATCCCTAAGCTTTATTTTTTATATAATTATATCTATACAAGTTGAATATCAGCAAAAAGGAAAATTAGAAAGAAAAACTACCTTGACCACTTGCTGTATTAAGTAGAGATTCTAACAAATCCTCTTCCACCTTATTCTCATCTTTTAGAATAGAAATAATGCACTTTTTCTCTTCTTGTTCTGCAGGACGTTTTGTTTCTACTTTATGGTTTAAAGTAGTAGGAATAATAGGAGCTTCCGTTTTCTCTTCAATTTCTTCTTCAACCCTTATTACTTCTTCAGCAGGAGTCACTTCTTCAACAGAATCCTCTTGTGAAGCGATAGTTTTTTCTTCAATTTCTTCTTCAATTTCTTCTTTAATTTCTTTTGGAGTTTCTTTTGGAGTTTCAAGTATAGAAAAAATATCTACCATTGTAGAAAGTTCACCATCTATTTGTTCCACTTTTTTGACAAATGCAGAAATAATATCTTTTTGTAGAGGAGCATATTCTTTAATTCGTACCTCTCCACGCTTATAATATTCCACTAGTTTGGTAATATCAATGGAAGGTTCACCCTTTTCTTCTAATACTTTATTGAACAAGGCAAGGTATGAATCTGTAAAGTATTGCTGCTCAACAAAATCAGTACCATCCAGTCTTGCAATAGCTATTTTCTTCTCAACAGGAGAAACTTGCGTCTCCCAAAAGAAAGCATCACCAATATTAAATATTACCTGTGAGTTAGCATCACCAGTGATGTCAGCATTTACAGATCCAAGCATTCCATCTCCTGCAGCCTTTAGGAGCAAAAGTTCCTCGTTCATTGAAACGGCAAGGTCAGAGACTTGGTGATATACTTCAATACCATCGCCTGTTAAATGCTTATTTAAATGTTCATCTGTTAAATTTGAAGACAACTTTTCAGCTTTTATATATTTTAACAAATTTGTATGTTCGTTATCTTCTACCTCAAAAATAGTAATACTTCCTCTGAGTGACCAGGGATCATTTTCTATTTCAAAATCTACACCGATGTTATCATCTATATATTTACCAACTATTTCCGTATTGCTTACTATGTATTCTTGAGAGCCTATAGACATAATTTATCCTTAGATAGTATTTCTTTTTCTTAATTATATCAAGTCATAAGAAGTTTTTTTAAAAAAATACAATAAAATACAAACAAAGGTGATATGATTCGTTGATATTTTAATATTGATAGACTTTTATCTTTTATTCTGTTATAATAAAAAGGAACAAAAGGATTTACTTTGAACACTGGTATATTTATATTTATATTTTTTGTAATGTTGGGTTATTTTTTACTTCCCTATATGTCTATTCTTGCTAAAGCAAAAAAAGAATATGGGAACATGAAACTTATAGCCTCTAAAACACATACTAATAGAGGGCTATCGTTCACTAAAGGGAAAGAATATGTATTTTATAAGAATGGAGATATCTTAAATGTAAATACAGATGACATAAGCAATAGTAGAGACAATTACACTTTTTATAGATGTGATATAGAAGGTTTTTTTGAACCTACAGATACGTATTCTCGGATAGTTATAAGCAATACGAGATATTACCCAAGATAACAAAACTAAAGGAAATAGAATGAAGAATAGATGGATAGAAAACCTAAGAGAATTAGCAGTAGTGACTTTTTTGAGAGAAACAAATAGATATGAGTATATGTTACTGGTATCTTTATTTTTTATTGCTCCTTCTTACTTATCAATTGTGATTTTTATTATTTTCTTTTCATTTAAAACAAGTGAAGAATTAAGTAAGCCATTTCATGAAGGATATACTTATAGTGATTTTAAAAATGAAACTTCTGAATATATTACGGCTATAGATAACGCGGCAGATAATGGTTATATTTCAGATATTAAAAAACAAACTCTAGGAAATATTTTAGCAATGCTACGTAGTCATGGGTGTTTGAGACCGGTAATAGAAAACTATACACCTGAACAATTTGTACTTATTGATGAAGAAACTATAGAAGTAATGAAAAAGCTTGCATTTTCTTCATGGGAAGTAACTACCTTTAAAAGGGAAAATAAACAAAAAGAAAAACAAAAAACAAAAAATTCTACAATAAAGACAATGTATTCTGTGTTTAAAGGTGATATAGCCACAAAAAAGACAAATAATAAAAAAGTTATGTTTCATGCCATAGAAGGGACTCTTGGTAAAAAAAGTAAAACCTTGTGTGGTATAGTTCTTAAGGATAATTCTAAAGCATGGTTTAACAGTATGCAAAAAGAAGTTACTTGTAAAAGATGTGCTGCAAGCCTTGAAGGAAAACAGTATTTGTTTGAAGAAAATCCTTTAGATAGTCTAGGATCATAATATATGAGTATTAAAAATGACAACAATATACGTCAAGGGAAAACACTCTATCATGTTCATGGAATAGGGAAGGATGCTAAGATTGATAAGATTTTCATATCAAGCATAGAAAATACAAACTATGAATCTTTTAATCTTTCTTCTAAGTCTATAGGTATTAATGAATTTGGATCAACTGTTTCCATTCAAAAACAAACTAAAGTAAATATAAGCACCAAAGCCATTATATCTAGAGATGGAAAAACATACATACCAGAAGAACATGTAAGTACACTTTATGATAGAAAAAAAGATGCTAAGAGAGCTTATAATAGGCAAAAATCTTTTCTTCTTGTTATCGATGAATTTGGAGCTTATTCCTCACCTAGCTATATAGGTGGTATACTGGGGATGTGTAGTAGTTTAAGGTTAGAGAAAAACTATTGCACCCTCCTCTATCCAAAGGATGTAAAATGAAAATGTCTATTTCTGATTTTGTAGGATACATATATGTATATCTATTGATAGTATTCATCGTTTCCCTGTTTGTTATTTTTACTGAAAGAGCTATGTATACTCCTAGTATAAGAGGTGAAGTAAACCCAAAATATTTCACACCAATAACAAATATTCCAGATTGTCAAAGTACCAAGGGGTATTATTTAGTGGAGTATAGCTATACGGATAAAAACGTTATCTTCAGATGTGGAAGCCAATATTTTCCTTTTTATACAGAATATGAATTTCCTAAAAAGGTAATTGAGGATTTCAAGTGGATCAAAATTAAAGAACAAAAGGATGTTAAATGATATTTTCTTCATATTCCAGTTATGTATACTATTTGGTAGCTATAGTATTCTTTTCAATTGTAGCAACTATTGCCCTTCTTAGAGATTTTAAAAATTCACAAAGAGAAGATGGTAGCTACCCTTCTCTATTTTCATCTATCTTTTTCGTTATATTTATTTTTTCCTTTATACTTAGTCTAGGCATATTTGCTTATAATTATTTTTTCTATATAGGTGAGGAATATGATGAAATTTCAACAGGTAGATATGAAGAGGTGATTTCATTGTCTTGTGAATATGATAAATACAATATCAAAAATGATATAAAAAAATATATAAGTAGTGATAAAAAACTTACCAATAAAGAGTATTATCAGATTTTAAAATTACAAGATGAATGTAAAGATAACATACAGGAAAAAAATAGTTTTTTTAAAAAGCTAAATAAAAAGATAGATAATTATTTCATAAAGAAAGATGACATTAAGAAGGAAGAGCTTAAGAAGTCTTTTAGTTATACACCGTAGAATATATTTTTCAGAATAGTTAAATATACTGTATAATTAAGTCATATTAATAATAAGGCATCAAATGAAAAAAATTAAAAATATGGATGAATACGAATTATTGCAACACGTAAGATCACTATCATCTGAAGTAAAAGAAACTCTCTATAAAAAGCATGGATACAAATATGATGAAAATGAAAGTACTAGTAGAAATGAAAGACTTTTTTCAGAAATGCAAGGTCGTGTAAATTTTGATAATGGTGATATTGGCGTAAGATCAAAAGAGAATTCATCTAACCCTAAAGAAATAACCTCCATGGCTGGTGCTAGTTCAATTCTTAATATAATGATTGCTTCTGCAAACCAGGCTGTTTTGGAAAATGTTGGCGGTATGGAGAACTTTACAGAGACACTTCAGGATTCAGATACTTTCTATCAAGAGGCCAAAGCTCTTGGAAAGCTAGAAGCCTTAGAAGAGTTTAAAAGAGCTCTAGAGGGGAAAGATATAGATGTTTCAATAACAAGTATTGTAGATGCTGGGGAAGAAGATCCTCTTAAAATGTTTAAAATGAACTAAAAGGATAAACCATGTCAGGATATGGATATACAGCAGGTAAAAAAACTTGGCCAGCTAAAGATGGAAGTGAATCAACAGTAAAGCCACCTAAAGAAATTGGTGGTTCGGGAACAAAAGGTGTTGCTACTAGAGTTGTTAAAGCTAGTGACATGTCTAAATTTGGTGTTATGAATGCTGATTTCTATGTGAGTGGTGCATATGGAGAGATTAAAGACCTTTCAAGTGCAGAGATTATTGCTTTGGCAAGTAAAACACTAATAGAGGTCAATGACTTTGTGATAGAAAGTGTGCTTAAGACACTCAACACTAGTAAAGAACTATTTTCCACAGAAATAATAGAACCCAAGAGAGCACTCTCAAGAACATCATATGATCGACTTATTGAAGCACTAGAAACACGAACGCTTCCTAGAGATAATGAACAGATATTAGTTATTGCTACTGCGATTTATGGTGTACTTGGTATGTTTGCTTCTACGCAAGATATTAAAGGAGAAGCTACGGATTTAAAAGAGCAGCTTCTTGCTAAACTATCAGAGGTAGACAATTTCCTTGAGGGTAAAAGAGATGAACCAAAAGAGATATCTTCTACTCTAAATATCCCAGAGGAAAAAATAGAGACAGGCAAAGAAGAACACTTCGCTGGACTTAAAAGATAGTAAAAGGAAAATTATGAGTCATGAAAAAATGTCCATATGTACAAATGAAGAAAGTGTAGTGGCCACTAAGATATACACAGCAAGAATTAAAAGTTGGGAAGAACTAAAAAGTGAGAACAATGGCTCTTTTTTCAATCCTGATAATTTTGATGAAGAAGAAATACACTTAAAAAGTGATTATTATATTTCGTCTGAAGTAAAAGAGATTACAGGGAAAGAAGTAGAAATCATTGATAAACATAGAGCCGATGGAATTGTTTTTACTAAATCCGAGGGAGGTGTTTATATTTATCCAGGAATGATAGACGAAACTACTATTCGAAATATAGGAATAGGATCTGAAGTTGAGTTTAGTTTTGTTGATACTAAGATGACAGACGAGATAGCTCATAAACTACTAATGAGTGAAGATGAAGGAGATAGAGCCTTTGGACAAAAATATCTTGATAGTAAAAATGGGATTCCAGGAGTGCTTCAAGATGAGGTAGATATAGAAAAAGAAGTACCTTTAAAAAGATAGTTATCTTTTGTCTCTTTTTGTAAACTTCCTCCACCAATACCGAATAAAATCACCAATAATTTCAAGTGTGGCTTCAATAAAATCTTCAAACATATTAAAGCCTATTTGAGTCTCTGACAAAATTCTTTTCTTTTACTTTTTTCTTTGTTTTGAGTATCTCATTCTCATTAAGGTTAGCCAGTATATTGTCTGTATAAATTATTTTACCATACATCCCAGGATTAAAAATAATATAGTCACTATTTTTTATCCACAGCAGACCTCTTTTAGGAAAAATAAAAGTATTGATAGTGAGTGGCTCAGGCTTTGATTTGCCGTATTTTTTTGATAAACCTCTAATGATATTTGAGTCTAGTGATTTTTTATCTTTTGTATTGACAAATCTTATTGATATTTTATATATTTTTTTGGATGTTTTAGTAAAAAACAAAGTGTTTTCTGTATGCTCCCCTAAGAGGGTATCCATGTATATAAGTTTGTTTTTACTATGTCTGTCAATGGTTATATTTTTTATAAAATCTTTATTTCCAGAAGCAATACCATGTGTGTGTATTGGCAGATTAATATCTTCTGAAAACTGAACAACCTCACCCCATGTCTGACCAGAATGCCATTTGTCAAAAGTAAAAGAATAGGATATTGAGAGCATAAGTAAATATGATAGGATTATTTTCATGAGAGAACCTTTTCTATTATAGTAACATATTTAAATAAATTGACAATAATTGACAATAATTGACAAATTTTAATAAACAAGGTATTATTTAAATAATAAAAAAAGGATACATATGAGTAATGAGAATAATATTTCTTTGGATAATATGATTATACAAAGGTTCCGAGACAAAAAAGAAAGGCAAGCTGTTTTTCTTAATTTGATTATTGAAGAAATAGGAGAGATGACGGAGCAGAAATTACCTGTTGTCTCACAAGTTAATATTATTGAAGATAAATATAATGTAGAGATAGTATTAGAAACATATAGAAGTTGGTTGAGAAATCATAAGCCTCTCCTACAAAGGAAGAATAAAAGTAAAAATGAGTATTCTCCGTTCGGTGAAAAAATTTACAAAGAATTATCTCTAAGTATTGCACAAAATGCATTTTATCTCATTTTAGCTACGAAAGAAAATCTATCTTATCATAGTGAAGTTCATTCGTGGAGTGACTTACAAACAAGAGTAGATTCTTTCTATAGAGGTGTTCAAAACTATATTGTTTTCTATGAGGAAAATGGACACAGTAATCAGGCTGCAGAATTAGAGAGTTTACATAATAAGGTATATCCACTTATTAAAATTGTAAATAGGCCAACAGGTTACTCGAAAAGTAAAACACATATGGAAGAACTAAATTATGATTTAGGATACATAAAAGGTTGGATACACGGGAAATATGTTAATGAGGATGCGGGTTCTTTTTATATACCCTTATCTGAAACAGAAGAAGAGTTAAAATTATCTACAAGGTTTTTTGTAGATGAATAAAATTAAATTTGAAAGAAAAGAAAATATTATTACTATTACTCTACCTATTACCTCCGAAGATAAAAAATTTTGCACAATATGCGGAAGTTCTTCTCAAAAAGGGAAACCTCTGCATGACATACTAGAGCCTAGACACCGGGTAGCTGTACTAAAAAAAATTACAGACAAAAATGGGTTGTGCAAAAAATGTTTTTCTTCTTTAATAAGTTTGTCTCATAAATTGGTTGATATAGCTGTAGAAAGAGTGCCTTTGACGCATACTGTTGAATTGGAATACGCATTTACATCAGTCAACGGGGAAAATGTTCTTAGACTACTTAAGCCAGATGATGAAAATACGCGTCACCTCTCAACTTTTGAAATATTAGACACTGATCCATACACACGAAAAGAATATAAAGGATGGATAAGTAGTGTAAAAAAATATGAGGCTTATGAAGAATATGATTTGTTGAGATTTGATGGAATGTATGAAGAACAACTAGAAATTATCTTAAAAGATGAAGCAATATTGGAAGAAATTGCGGTTAAATTTTACTTAAATCTACAGAAAAGAATAAAACAATAATATCATAAGATTATCCACCTGTAGGAAACATATCACTAGGTATTTCTTTTTCTTTCATGTAGTAGCCTAGTTTATATATTTCACGAACAAGGTCTTTTATTTCATGGGTAGGCAATTTTCGTTTTCTGCTTATCAATAGGTTGTAAGGTAAAAAATTATTTTCATTTTTAAAGTCAGGAGCTTTATAATTTATATCAATTTTATTGAAATTGTTATATTTATAAAATGGAGTAAACGCATTTTCAGCTTCCACTACAACTTCCGTTTTTCCATATTTAACTAAGAGTTTTAATACAAACATTAGAAGGAACGTACCATACTTTTGTCTTCTTTTTTGTGGGTTAATATATATATGATTAAGGAATAACACTTTTTCGTATACATCAACAGTGAAATATCCTAATACTTCATTTTGTTCTGTTTTTAAAAGAAAGGCTAGAGTTTCCTCTATCTCTAAGGGATATTCATAAATATTTATTGGCTCGCGAACATTTTCATTGAATGACATTTCATATATATGTTTAAAATTTTTCCACTCTGAACTCCGAATTCCTTCACATCTTACAATCTTTAATTTATTTTGAGACAAATAATATTCCAATTGTCTCTTGTTTATTTCTTCTATTGTTTTATCTTCTTCTATATTTATTGAATTTTTTTCAGGGATAAAATGAGATAACCCTATTTCACCCACAATAAGATTTTTTAATTGCTTCTGCACAAAATCGGAATCTTTCTCTAGTTGGTAGCTTAGTATGTAAATATCTAATAATATTTTTGAAAGTCTATTGTTTTTAATAGCTCTAATATTCGCAGGAGTAAAAACCATAAGGTTCATAGGGTACTCGTCAGTATCATTTTCAGAGTATGATGGAGTAAGGTATTCACAATCGAGTTTTAATGCTCCTATTCGACCATAAAGCCTAGCCTGCCTATTTTCAGCCTCTATAAATAAATACTCCATACTCCCTTCTTTGTACAGACTTGTAAAAATCTCTTTTATTGTTTGCAGAATACTGGTTCCTATGCCAAGACATCTTACATCTTCTCTTACGGCTATATAAGATAGCAACATATATTTTTCAGATACATTTACTTCCAAGATAACCATCCCGAAAATATTACTATTGTTTCCTATAGACAAAAGAATATATTCTTTATTATTAATCTTTTCAGCAATCTCTTCTGTAGGCTCTTTTTCCCACTCAGGAAAAGAATTTGAATATATTTCAATTGCTCCAGCATAAAAAGGACTTGAGGTGTTAGGAACTTTTTGAATATCTAACTTTAAAAATGTTGAGGATATTATTCTGTTTTCTATCAAGTTATGCCTTTTTAAATGTAATATTTGTTTTATTGATAGTAAAAACATTTTCTATACTATGGAATATAATTATCAATATAAATACACTAACACCAAACCAATTAGTGAAAGCTAAAAAAAGTGCTTCTGATAAGCTTATTTTTTTATTTGTGGAAAAAGGATCTTTTTTTAAATAATATTTGTTTAAGATAAGAATGGAGTTTAACGCCAGGAAATACCCCAATATTAATGTTAAGGTGGCTGTCATGCTTTATCCTTTGTGGGCTTTATTGTAGGCATTTATATTTCTTTTTTCTGCTTTTAGCTCATCATATGTTTTATATAAAATGATTATACCAATTAAATTACTTATGAGTATAAGATTTGTTCCTATTATGAATGAATAGATAGACATAAGTGAAAGCCCTAACATAAAATATATTTTATTTTTTATCATATTTGTTTGATATGCACCTAGCACAAAAAAGCTCATTATGATTGGCATAATAAGTTCATAGCACAAAGATGTACCATGCAGGTAAACATAGGACGCAAATATCAAAGGGGGGACAAAGATGCTTAATCTCTTTCTAATATCATCATTAAACATAATAGCTGTGATATGCACAACAAACATAAGAAATTCAGAAAATGCTCCAACATAACCACCTTTTAGATAAAAACTCATACCTATGGTTACTATAGCACTTGTATTTAGGATTAGAAATTTTATTCTATTTTTCTGAAGGTATGCTGAGAAAGTAAACAGAAGTGTTAGTATACCGAGTATATATAAGATCATATAGTAAGCTCTACCTCAGCATAAAAAGATTCCACAACTATAGAGTTCTTTTATAATTATTTTCTGAATTCACATCTTCACTATTTAAGGAAGATGTGATGT
>Ga0256824_10000106_pt1 | contig 27187 bp, 25 predicted proteins | sample CV67metaG_FD_191570 | JGI IMG/M metagenome (GOLD analysis project Ga0256824, IMG submission 191570) | Hydrothermal vent microbial communities from East Pacific Rise, Pacific Ocean - CV67 | ecosystem: Environmental > Aquatic > Marine > Hydrothermal vents | place: Pacific Ocean: East Pacific Rise...
TGCTAAAAAACACAAATGAGATACACTCTGTCATCTGGTCACTTTGCTACGCACTTGGCATGGCTGTAGGTGGTCTAGTGACTTACTATATAGGGTTTGATCTTGCTTTTACCATAGATGCCATACTTTACTGCGTTGCTGTACTTTTACTTATAGGGCTTCACCTTTCCATAGAAAAAGTCACACACTCAGAATCAAACTTTGAGATGTTAAAATCAGGATTCAACTACCTAAAGTCACAAAAAAAGATACTCCACCTCATACTCTTACACGCGGCTATTGGGCTAACTTCTTTTGATGCACTCATTACACTACTTGCAGACTTTGAATACAAAGCCATCATCGCAGTACCTCTTGCCATCGGATGGATGAATGCCACCAGAGCCTTAGGTTTAATGATAGGACCATTTTTCATCTCAAACATTATCTCAAAAGAAAACCTGCATTATTTTTTTATACTCCAAGGCTTAGGCATCATACTTTGGTCACAACTAGAGTACAACTTTTATTTTGCACTTGTAGGACTCTTTATTACAGGGCTTTTTATTACCACATTGTGGTCATACACTTACCTACTTATACAAGAAGAAACTGACACAAGGTTTATGGGAAGGGTCATTTCCTATAACGACATGTTCTTTATGCTCTCCAACGTTGCAACAGCTCTCTTCATAGGGTATGCTGCTAAATGGGGAGTCTCTCTAGAAGGTATTACTATGACACTTGGTTTTGGATTTTTTGTGGTAGCGGGCTATTATGTTTGGTTTAAAAAGCAATACCTTTAAGTTTTTTAATACTTTTGTATTTAAAAACAAGCATACTAAAAAAGCCTAGTATGGACAAAACAAAACCTCCAAGTCTCCACAATAACTTTGTTGTAATCTTAACAATACTCTTTCCAACACGTAATGCTCCTTTACCCAATATTCGCATCACTCCCTTGGTATTGGCTTTATATTTCTTACTTATTTTACCTATGCTCTTTAACTCTTTGGGTGTATCGACATATTTCATCAATCCTATGGTATCGACAAGTGAGGTATTAGACTTTATCAAGTTTATATCTGTAAAAAGTATTTTAACGGGGTTTATGTTTATGCTTTTCTCGATTGTTTTTGCGCTGTTTTTGAGTGAAAACAGGCTATTGAAATCTAGCGTTTTTAACATCTTTATATCTACAGTTTTAGAAAGTCTTGTTGAGAGTTCTTTGGTAAATGCTTTTGTAAGTTTACCTGTCTTTTTTGCCACTTTTAATACAGAGGCTCCAACTTTAAGTGGTGTTGATGCCCCTACGGTGAGTAACTGTGAAGCACTAAGTCCCACACCCACAAGAGAAATGTTTAAAATGAAAGCATCATAGGGCTGGTCATCCATATATTTTCTGCCCTCTTTATTTAGGTCTCTTAAGTCTCCATAGAGTGTCAAGTCTGAAGCAATGCTCCCAGACATTCCCACAGCAGATTCTGACTCACCTTTTAAAAAACCAGAAGTAAATGCTTTTACATTTCTCCATGATGTGTCCAGTACTCCATTATGCCCTTCTATCTCAGAAAGAGTAGAAGGCAATAACTTTCTACCTAGTAACCCAGCTAAGTCTTGATACATCAAAACGTCATCAAAATTTTCTTCTTTTATTAATTTTAATATATGCTCATCGAAATAGTTAGTATTTACTTTTTCTTGTAGTGAGTGAGTAAGGTTCTGCTCTTGATTCTCATATTCGAGACCTACATATGACCACCAAGCAAAAAACACTGCCAAGAGCAATAAAATCCATACGAGCCACTGTTTCATTCATTGCCTTTTTTATTAAATCCCTTTTTCACATCAATTATAATGTATACTTTCAAAAAATGAGGTAAAGACTTGAAACATATAAACAGAACTGTCTGCTATCACTGTTACAGACCTCAAACCTCTTGTATGTGCACACATATAAACGCGATAGAGACTAAAACAAAGTTTGTCATACTCATGCACCCAAAAGAGTTTAGAAAAACCAAAAATGGTACAGGGCATTTTACGCATCTTTCATTGACAAATTCAGAAATGCATGTTGGGGTGGACTTTAGTCAAAATAAAAAGATAAATGAAATCATAAACAATCATACCTGCTATGTCCTCTACCCCTCAAGCACAAGCATAAAGCTAAATGAACAGAGCATCAGTAAAGAGGGGAAAGACATTGTTCTTTTTCTTATAGACTCCACTTGGCCATGTTCTAGGGCTATGTTAAGAGCCAGTCCAAACATAGATGCTCTACAAAAAGTAAGTTTTACCCATACTAAAAGTTCAACCTTTATTTTTAAGGAGCAACCACAGGACTATTGTCTAAGTACTATGGAAAGTACACTTTGTGTCTTAGAACTTTTAAATAAACACCAACTTGAAAATATAGAGACAAAAAGTTTAGAAAACTTCTTGTCTCCCTTTCATAAAATGGTGGAGTATCAACTCTCATGTAACCTATAGATTTTTTTCTATGAGTTTAAGCACTTTAGGTATCTCTTCAGCTGTTACTTTTCCAAACTTTTTGTAAATCAATTTTCCTCTTTTATTAAAAATCAAAATATCAGAGTTATCATCTGCAAGTTTCCATTTGGAGACTAATACCTTCTTTTTATCTTTCACATAAGTAGTATCAGGGAATTTTTTTTGTTTACTTTTTAGTTTAGACTCTATAAGTGCATTTGGCATCCAAGTTGCAGCAAGATTAACAATGGCTACAGATGCATACTTTTTTCTAGAAAAATGACGTTTCTTAAGTGCATTACTTAATTTTTCATTCAAATCTTTTTTATCAGGATCCACATAAAATAGAATATGTACTTTCCCTTTAAGGCTACTAGAATTCCAAACTGTACCATCTATTTTACCACCATTTTCACCAGAGAGTGTTGCCTTTACAGGTACTTTACCCAACTCCACAGCCATTAAACTTACACCTAATACTAACAAACCTAAAACAATCTTTTTCATATCTTTTCCTTTTAATAAAAAATTATTTTACATAGTAGCATGATTTGATGGATGATTAATAGATATTATGTTAGAATCACCAAAATTTAACCTAATGGAGATACCCTTATGGATATTACAAAAATCGGTCACGGTGAAAACCCAGACGCAGTAAAAGCAATTATTGAAGTACCACTTAACTCAATGATTAAGTATGAAATAGACAAAGATTCAGGTGCAGTTGAAGTAGACAGAGTACTTTATTCTTCTATGCACTACCCCGCAAACTACGGTTTTGTAGCAAATACACTTTCAGATGATGGTGATCCAGCAGACATTCTTGTACTTTGTGACTACCCACTACAAGCTGGTTCGTACATCAAATGTAGACTAGTAGGTGTACTTATGACTGAAGATGAATCAGGTGGAGATGAGAAGCTTATAGCAGTTCCTACTGTGAAAATAGATCCAACCTATGCAAACATCAACGACTTAGGTGATGTGCCAGAGCATACACTTAACCGTATCAAAAACTTCTTTGAAACATACAAAATGCTTGAGCCAAACAAATGGGTAAAAGTAGCAGGATTTAAAGACAAAAAAGCTGCAACTGAAATCTTAGAAAAAGCGATTAAAAATTATAAATAAATTAAAACGACATTTTCTGTCGTTTTAAACTTAGGTATATCACCTATTATAGTAGATCCATAAGTTCTTTGTTCATATTGATTGCCATAGAAGTATAAAAATCTAATTTATACCCACCATGATAGCCATTCATTTTAGACTCATGTTTCTCTGCCCAAGCTTTCATCCAGGTATAGATTTTTGGATTATATACACCGAGCATACCGTAAGAACTTGCGACAAAGTGTATATCCATATCACCACTGGCGTAACCAAAACCTGCTCTAGGACCTTTACCTCCGTTATAGTTGACACGATACCAACCATCTACTCCATCACTAAATATGGTAAATTTGGGGTCTTTCTCTGTTCCACGAGAAACTCTATAGGCTAGGTTATTTGCCCATCCTTGTAATTTTTCTTCAGGAATAGATACTTCAAATGGTGTTCCAAATCTATTCACAGTTTCAAAAAACCAATTAAATCTTCTACCGTGTGATACATCTGCCCCAACTTTCTTTGCACGTTTTGGAGGGTGTTTAACCCATCCCCCAGCATCAAACATGGCATGAGGGTCGGTATCTGACCTTGTTTTTGTTAACTCTAAACCATAGCCAGAGTAGGCATAACTACTATTTGCAGGGGTGCCCATTCGCCATAATGCTAAACAGTTATCTACCCCGTTCCCATTTTCATCTTTACAGTCTACTTTTTCCCACTTAGGCTTTATTTGCAATTCTATATAGTCTTGCACCATACGTTTCCATTTGTCTAAATCTTCAATTTCAATGCCACTTTGACTTGCATAGTCTGCAAACTGTAAAGCAGATTGTATTTTAAACATATGTATATCAGATAATTTGGTATATGTTGGAGGAAGTGGGATTGTATTTATCCACTTATCTATATGGTCAATAATAATTTTAATCTCTCTTTGAGTAATGCTGGTCGGTACATTATGTCTCTGTGCAGTAGATAGTACCCTTGTTAGCAAGGAAAAATACTGCGTAAGGGGAAGCTCTACTTCTACACCCCAAAGTTTACGATACCGTGGTACTACATCTTTATTATTTAACCATAGACCATCTTTAGAAATATATCTCTCTTCAAATGGAATTAAAACCAACGTCAATAACTTTTCAATCATCTCTGTATCTGATTGTTCATCTGCGTAGATTATGGCATTTTGCATATAGGTCTGAACATCATATAGCACATAGGTGTCACTACAACCACCTTCAGCCGCGGCAGTAGTGTTTTTCCCACAGCCATTAGGATCTTTCTCTAGTCGTTTATGCATCTGTTTGATGTAATATTCATAGTGTGTATTGAAGGCATCATGGATTTCTGTTTTATATAGAGAAGGTATTACAGTTACTGTTTCAGCACTATTCCAAACTGCATTAGTCTCAGAATTTGATCCACATCCTACTATATATAGACTCATCCATATTAAACTTAAAAATTTTATATATTTCATAAATTATTCCTGATTCTTCTTAATTTTAAATACAGTTCTACCTATATTGAAGAATAAGACATTCTACATTTATTTAGTCACAATATTGTCAAAATAATAATTGTAATTCAAAGAATAAATAATTTAGAAATATATTTTAATCTCACTATTCTAGGATGAAATATTTATAAAACGCCAATTCTAACAGTAAGTGCAATTTCTTAAAAGTAGTGATGAAGTAAGGGTTAATCAATCATAGGTTAAACTTTTTTCACCACAAAAACAGGAAAACACTATGAAATATAAACAACTAACCCTGAAAGAACGATACCATATTTCGACTTTATTGAAGAAAGGTTGGAGTCAGAAAGAGATTGCAAATTCTATTGGAGTAAATCCTTCAACAATTTCTAGAGAGATACAGCGAAATAAAGATATCTTGACACAGGAATATCATTATACCTTTGCAGAAAGTACTGCAAGTAGAAGACAGAAATCCAAAGTCAAATATACAGTCATCACTTCAAAAATAAAAACTTATATAAAAGCCAAACTCAAAGAAGACTGGTCACCAGAACAGATAGCAGGTAGGATGAAGAGGGATAAAGGTTTTAGCATTTGTCATGAAACAATCTATCGCTATATCTACTACAATAAGTTAAGAGGTGGTAGGCTCTATAAACATCTACGGCACAAGAATAAGAAGTATCATAGCAGATCCAATAAGTATCAGCGTAGAGGTATTATTATTGATAGGGTATCCATTGACAAACGTCCAAAGATAGTTGAGAAGAAGAACCGTATAGGTGACTTTGAGATAGATACAGTCATTGGGCTTAATCATGTTGGTGCATTGGTTACTGTTGTAGATAGAAAATCTAAGTATGCCCTTATTCAAAAGGTCTCTAGTAAAAGAGCTAAAGAAGTAACAGAAGCTCTGATTACGATGCTTCATCCACTCAAAAATATAACTAAAACAATTACAAGCGACAATGGCAAAGCACCCCAAGGGCATTTCCTGCGGGCAGTTTGCCTATCACAAACAAGTATCTGAAGCACTAGATACAGACTTCTTCTTTGCTCATCCATATTCATCTTGGGAAAGAGGCTTAAATGAACATACCAATGGATTGATTAGACAATATTTGCCTAAGAAAACTGACTTTACTCAAATATCTAAGGAGGAAATTACTACCATACAGGATAAGCTAAATCATAGACCTAGAAAAGTACTCAATTACAGAACACCGTATGAAGTCTTTTTTACTGAAGTTGCTAAGAAATTAGCTGCTTGATTGAGGTGGAATTGCACTTTTGATTAGAATTGGCGAAATAAATACATAAGTTATTTCTTCATATTAATTGCCATAGAAGTATAAAAATCTAATTTATACCCACCATGATAGCCATTCATTTTAGACTCATGTTTCTCTGCCCAAGCTTTCATCCAGGTATAGATTTTTGGATTATATACACCGAGCATACCGTAAGAACTTGCGACAAAGTGTATATCCATATCACCACTGGCGTAACCAAAACCTGCTCTAGGACCTTTACCTCCGTTATAGTTGACACGATACCAACCATCTACTCCATCACTAAATATGGTAAATTTGGGGTCTTTCTCTGTTCCACGAGAAACTCTATAGGCTAGGTTATTTGCCCATCCTTGTAATTTTTCTTCAGGAATAGATACTTCAAATGGTGTTCCAAATCTATTCACAGTTTCAAAAAACCAATTAAATCTTCTACCGTGTGATACATCTGCCCCAACTTTCTTTGCACGTTTTGGAGGGTGTTTAACCCATCCCCCAGCATCAAACATGGCATGAGGGTCGGTATCTGACCTTGTTTTTGTTAACTCTAAACCATAGCCAGAGTAGGCATAACTACTATTTGCAGGGGTGCCCATTCGCCATAATGCTAAACAGTTATCTACCCCGTTCCCATTTTCATCTTTACAGTCTACTTTTTCCCACTTAGGCTTTATTTGCAATTCTATATAGTCTTGCACCATACGTTTCCATTTGTCTAAATCTTCAATTTCAATGCCACTTTGACTTGCATAGTCTGCAAACTGTAAAGCAGATTGTATTTTAAACATATGTATATCAGATAATTTGGTATATGTTGGAGGAAGTGGGATTGTATTTATCCACTTATCTATATGGTCAATAATAATTTTAATCTCTCTTTGAGTAATGCTGGTCGGTACATTATGTCTCTGTGCAGTAGATAGTACCCTTGTTAGCAAGGAAAAATACTGCGTAAGGGGAAGCTCTACTTCTACACCCCAAAGTTTACGATACCGTGGTACTACATCTTTATTATTTAACCATAGACCATCTTTAGAAATATATCTCTCTTCAAATGGAATTAAAACCAACGTCAATAACTTTTCAATCATCTCTGTATCTGATTGTTCATCTGCGTAGATTATGGCATTTTGCATATAGGTCTGAACATCATATAGCACATAGGTGTCACTACAACCACCTTCAGCCGCGGCAGTAGTGTTTTTCCCACAGCCATTAGGATCTTTCTCTAGTCGTTTATGCATCTGTTTGATGTAATATTCATAGTGTGTATTGAAGGCATCATGGATTTCTGTTTTATATAGAGAAGGTATTACAGTTACTGTTCTGATAACTTCATATGCACTATTACTACTTGAATCTTTTACATTATAAGTGATAGTGTACGTTCCTGCTTTACTGCTCTCAACCTTACCTGTTGTTTTTATCTTCTTAGTGAGGTCACCGTCTTCTTTATCTGAGGCTGTTGCACCTGCATCAATATATGTATTATCTTGATTAATTGAAATTGAGTTCTTACCAAGAAGTGTAATAATAGGGGCAGTTTTATCTAAAACAGTTGATGTGGAACTATAGGGAGTTTGACTAACACTTGTTTGAATTTGTTCAATTGAAAGCATATTATTACTTGCGCCATAAACGTCCCCTTCCAAGGCATGTTCATCCACAGGATGAATCCAAGCACCAATAGTCTCACCTTCATAGCCTTTTGGTATCACAAAAGTTTTACTACTACTTCTTTGTAACTCTTTTGTAGGTGTACTCCATGCAATAATACTTTTACCCTCAGCATCACCATCTTTATCATTAAATGTATAGTTTAATGTTAGAGACTCTCCCACTCTAGATGTTCCTGCTATATTAACATTGTCAACTGTTGGAGCATGATTTGGTGTTGTATCTCCTTTATCCAATATCATTGGATTACTATTTGCTACAGTGTTAGCTGGCTGCTTTTTATCTAGTGCGACTACCCTTACAATTCTTATTTTCTTAGTACTTTTTCCCGATTTATCTGTGACCTTATATGTGACACTATAGTCATCAGCTTTTGATGTATCTACCTTTTCAATTATTTCTATCTTTTCTGTAATATCTTGACCTTTATCATCTATCGCTGTTGCTCCCGGATCTATAAATGTATCTCCTTTATTCAATATCATTGGATTGTTTCCATTTAGGGTCACATTTGCATAAAAATAAAAGGAACTGGTACTTTTTAGTTTTTGACGATCTCTATTAAAACCACATGACGTAAGTAATAAAACTAAACTACTAAGTAAAAGAATTTTTAAAAAATATTGATGAGAATTAAAAAACATAATTAGACCTACTTTATTTTTTATTTTGCTCTTGAATCAAAAAAATGGTTAACAAGTGCTATTTAAATTTGGCTTGAAAGAATAGATAATAGATACATCACATAATTGTTAATATTTAAAATTACTATAAATTTTCATAATGCAAATATATCATAAATATATTACTCTAACATTACTCCTGTAAGCCAATCTTGGGTCAGCGTATATACATACCTCAATATTAGGATTATTCCAATTTTGTTATTCTTCACAGTAGCCATAAGTATTATTATCTATTTTTAGACCATTGAACAATAGTCCAAAATTTTTAATATTATGTAGTTCAATCATCCGTTTAACATTCTCTAAATATTCTTTTTTACTCACATTTACACGTAAAATATAGAATGATATATCAGATTTTTGCATAAGCATGGTGGCATCAGAAACGATACCAATGGGTGGTGTGTCAAATATAACGTAATCATATCTTTTTTTAAGTTCATAAATTACCTCATCCATTTTTTCACTTTCAATCATTTCACTTGGATTGGGAGGAATCTTACCAGCAAATATCATATCAAAATTTTCATATTCACTTTTTTGGATAACGTCGTCTAGTGAAGAGTTCCCAGATAACAGTGTACTCATCCCTTCTGTATTTGGTAAATTAAACATTTTATGTACTGTTTGTTTACGCATATCCATATATAGTATAATTGTTTTTTTTCCAGTTAAACTTATTGAAGCGGCTAAATTTGTAGCTATCGTTGTTTTTCCTTCACCCCCAATTGTAGATGTAACAGTAATAAGTAAACAATTCTCTTTCTTTATTATAAAGTGTAAATCACTACGTAATGATCTAAAAGATTCTGCAAAACTTGATTTGGGAGATTCAAATACTTTAATCCCTTTAGTCTCATTTTTAATGTATGGTATAGTACGAAAAAAAGTTAATTTACTATGTTTACGTATATAAGCTTCATCCTTAATATAATTACTCATAAACTCTTTAAGTAATACCCAAACCATACCTAAAATTAACCCTGCTAGAAATCCAATTAAAACGATAACTAATCGATTAGGCTTGATGGGTTTATCAGGGATAATAGCTGTATCAATAATACGACTCGTATTCACTGTAGATGCCTTAGCAATAGCTGTTGTGGCTCTTTTTTCAAGAAGATACGAATAAATTTTTTCATTTACAATAAAATCACGATTCAACTTTCCATATATTTTTTCTTTTTTAGATAAAGTTTCTATGCTTTCACTATAGTTATTTATCGTTTTTTCAAGTAATACCTTTTTCATACTAACACGCTTTTTAAGCGTCTTTATAGTAGTAGAAATCACTTTTTTAAGTTGAGAAATATTTTTTAACTGTTTTTTTACTGCTGAATGGGCAGAAGTGTACTCTGACAATAAGATATTACGTTTTATCTGTGCTTCTTGAAGTTTTTGAATAAGCATTGGTAAATTGGTTGAACCTAAATTAAGTCCTACCGTAGAAATATCTTCAAAATTATTTTCTTCTTGTATGTGCTTATATAAAGAATTTAGCATTTCTTCTTTAATTTTAAGTTCTTCTAACTTATTTTCATAGTTACTTACTTTATCAAAAATATCTTTTGTTTTTCTTCCAATATTCTTCATGCTACTTGTATTTTTAAATGTTTCAAAGTTTTCTTCTGATTTTTGTAACTTAATATTAATTCTTGCCAATTGTTCATCGATAAAAGATAAAATATTACTTGCTTCTTTCGTTTTTTCTTCTATTCCTTGTTGTAAATATGTATTTGCTAATGCATTTGTAAATTCGTAAGCACGAATTGATAAACTATCTTTATAACTAATATCATAGATAGAAGATTCTGCTTTTGTAGTATTTACCACTAGGTTTTTTTGTATCTCTTGAATAGCTTTTATTTTATCTAAAACAATAAACTGATATACAGCATCTTTATTAAGTGTACTCTCTTCTTTTAATTTAAGTGTATACTCAAAATATTTTTCTTTAACATGCACCCCATAAAGATATTCTTTTTCTATTTTCCATGATTCTTTTGAATCTTTATCCGTTCCTTCAACTTTGAGTTTGTAAGATGTCTTATTTAATGGATAAATATAAAAAGTGAGCCCCAATCCTTTATCAAGGTCCACTTCAAAAGGAGATGCTTTATATAATTCATATTTTTTTAAACGATATTTTACATAATATTTATGTGTGAAATCAATATATCTTATAGCCCTAGCAATAAGACTACGAGATTTAAGAATTTTAACTTCTGTATTTTCATTGACATTTTCAGAACTCATTGCTTTATTTAATATTTCTTTTGCAGATATTTCAGTTTTTACTTTCTTGATTTCTATACTTGTTGTTGCCTGATAAATATCAGGCTCTAGATACGCATATATTGCGGCTAACAATGTAAAAAACAAAGTTACTATAAAAAGTTTTATTTTATGTTTTCCCAATAACTGTAGTATTTCCTTAAAATCAAACTCATCTTCATCTTCATTATATTGTGTCACCCTAACTCCTTATATTTAACTTATACATATTAATATTTTTTATAATATTTTTCAAACACTAATAATACTATAATTATACAAATAACACCAAACATATCCGCTACAATATCTAATATATTTGATGACCTACTTTTAATAAAATACTGAATAACCTCAATTAGTATTGCAAACAAAAAAAGTAAAAATATTATTGTATACATACGCATACTCTTAAATGAACCTCTCATGAGTAGATATAGTACTAAAAATGCTATGCTATGCTCTAAAAATCCTGTTTTATTCCAATTTGTATCTATTAATTTAATACCTTTGGGAATGGTTGATAAATATCCAATCATTCCCATATATATTATTAAACTATATTTATATAGGTTCATTTACTTCTCTCCTTAAAAAAGATTCATTTTATTAATATATTTATTCAAATAAATCTTAAATTGTTTATCCACATGAACAGAGTGTCCAATATCTATTAATATTTTCATTATCTTCCATACCTTATTTTTTTATATATTTTTTTTACTTTTGTTTTTGCATAATTAAAGAAATTATCATTCCATATACGCATGTACGGAGTTAATTCCCCTCCAAATTTTCTATAGAATGGTTCAACACCTGGAAGCATAGAACCTTCAAAATCAAAATAATCACACTTTTCATGAAAATATTTTATACTCTCATAAATCATATATGTATTCGCACCCCTAGGCATATTTTTTATGTCAATGCCGTTAAGTAAAAAATATGCTGATTTTTTTTCATACACAAAAGCACCGGCTGCTACACAAGTATCATCATTTACATATGCCCCAAATGTAACAAGTACACCTTGTTTTGTAAGTGTATCTATATAATACTCTAATTTATTTTTGTTAAAAGGTGCTTTACCTCCTTGTCTGAGAAATGTTTCATTTACTAATCTCCATAACGTTTCAAAAGGTACATTTTGTTTAATAACTACTTGAGATTTCTGTGCATACTTTATATTATTTTTAATAATTTTATTATGAAAATTGTTATATATTTTTTCAAGTGTATTACTGTTATTATTAATCCTATACGTATATCTTGTCTCCTGCATAAATCCATTCCAGGAAAAAAGAATCCAATTGATAAAGGAAGGATGAAAATAATAATCAAATGATTTTATATGTTTTAGTTCCTTTATGAGTTCTTCCATATATTTATATTGTCTTGAGATAATTTTCTGTTGATTCCCTTGCTCATTTAAAAACAAAATACCCAAATATTTATCAAGCAATGGATTTGAATAGGTATTGATTTCATTTTTTGCCAAAACAATACCTGCTTTAATCTCATTGTTATATTTAACTACTAAAATTTCATAATTAATTTTCAACGCATTTAAATACCATGTTTTAGAGAAGATTGACCCTTGAGGAGATGCCTCCACGAACTCATCCCAAAACGTATAACTATTTTTATCTAATTTTTCAATAATCATTAAATATCTTTTCCCTCTCCATTTAATTAACACCTTTTATTACTATTCTTTTTATGAAGTTTTTAATTTTTCGTATTGTTAATATTTTATACCATTCCAAATCATTTTTGGCCCAATGCTCTGGATGAATATTTATCATCATCTTATTAGGTAGTACACCATTATTTATCTTATTGATTATATCTACGGTATGATTAAATTTAAAATCAAACTTTGTATCTACCCTATCTCTTAGATTAATATCCTCATTATCCCACATTCTGCCTGTATCAGTCATATAAAAAACCTTATGAAAATCTATATCAAAATAAGGTTCAGAAAGTATGCCATATTGTTTATAATCATATTTATCCCAAAGTAACCGGCTATCGCATTTAGAAGTAGGTCTCCCGTGCATAGAAATACTTTTTATAGGATATAGGCCATTTAGAATATTAAGATTATTTTCAAAATCCTTAATTGCTTTTTCATAATTACCATTTGTTTCTGCCAAAGACTCATAGTGATAACCTATTTCATGTCCTAAAGCAGCTATAGTTTTTATGATTTCAGGTTTTAATGTTTGTGGTATAGTTCTAAAATAATACGTTGCCTTTATACCAAGGCTATGTTCTAGTTCTGCCATCTCCAATGAACAAATAGGATATCTATCTACATCATGGCGCATCATTATAAACGGCTTAGTATGATCATATTGAGAAGTAAAATACTTTTCTACTGTTAGAAATTGAAAATTCTGTTCTTTAAGAGAAACTAATAAATCCTGATAGATATCATACTTAAAATCTTTCATCATTTAAACCTTGATTGATAGCTTTGTTCATTTTTCATTATTTCGCTACTTTGTGGATAATTTTCTACAAACCAAATTAAAAAATCTGTTAAACTAATTTTATCAGTAAGTAATACTTCTCTTTTTTTTAGCCATTCTGCCTTCAGATTATGTAATGTCAATAACGCTTTTACTTTTAGAAGATAGTTGTCAAAATTATTTAATTTATATGAATAGCATAAACCATATTTTTCTTCTAATTCATTGGGAATAGAAAGTTCACCTGCAAAAGAATTACATTTTAATGCCGGTACTCCTAAAACTGCTGCTTCAGATGTCATTGTTTGGCTATCTCCTAGAAACATTGTTGCAAAAGACATAAGTGAATGTATCTTTTCAGGACTCACTACTAACTGGTATTTTTCAAGTTCTGGTTCTATGTCTCTTTCAGTAGTGATAAAAATTCTTCCATAGGGTTCTAACATTTTTACTAATTTAAGTTTTTGTTCTAAACTAAGTCCATTGTTCCCATCATCATGATGGGCCTTAAACACATTAAAGCGCATTATGAAAAACACTTCATTTTCTTCTATACTTAATTCTTTTAAAACCTCTTTATCCGCTTTAAAATACTTAGGATGCAAATAAGCTAGCTCATGATAACTTTCATAAAATATATTTTTTGAACTTTTTCTATGTCCTAAAAGAGAGGAAGGTGACAATAATGTATCACAAAATGGATGAGCATATTTTACAAATAAATCCTCTACTTCATCATCATCATCGTCTAAAAGAATCGATTTCATTTTAGATAATTTAGATACATGAGCTAACGTTATTGATGATCCGATACCTAACTCTATATTATGCTTTTTAACTAAATTTAATATTTTTAAACTATAGTATATTTGAGAAAAAGCTTTTCCCATTAACGAATCTTTTTTATCTCCAAGCACTATAAATGGGATATGATATTTAGATAATAATTCTTTTTGAATTTTGATATTCTTAACTGTTACTAAAACCCTATAATTATTTTGACATAATCTAAAATACAAATTTTTTAATAAATGTATATGTCCAGGATGTCCAATATCAATTAAAATAGTTTTAGTTGACATTCAAAACTCCATAAATTTTTTTAATTTATAATTCTTTAAATTCATATTGAATCATAAGAGCACACGTAGACTAGCATCTTTATATCTAATTTTATCTTAAACTCAGTAAAACTCTTCATATTCATATAAAAATGCGTTTGAATAAGCTACTCTAAACGAATCCACAATTTACTTAAATTTTAATTGATATGTTCGATCTTTTTTGACAATATCCAAACTTTGAGGATAATTTTCAATAAACCATGTAAAAAAAGATGATACATCAATTTTATCTAATAACATTTTATCTTTTCTCTGTAGAAAAGTCTCTTTTAAATTTTTCATAGATAACAATTGTTCTAATTTATCAAAGATGGTTTCTATTTTATTAGACTCAATTCCAAATGTTAAAGAATAATTATGTTCTAGCTCTTCTAAAACAGAGATTTTACCAACAAAGCTGGATATTCTAAATGATGGGACACCTAATAAAGCAGCTTCTACACTCATACTTTGGCTATCTGAAATTAAAAGTAATGCATTTGCTAAAAGATTATGCATATCACTTGGGTTTATATTTAAAATATGAGAATTATATTTTTTATCTATAGTATCTTCAGTAGAGAGAATAACTTGATACGATTTTTTTTGTAATATATCAATTAACTTGTCTAAAAGTTGTACATTAATCCCTTTAATCCCAAAATCATGATGTGCGGTAAGTTTTGCGAGTCGTATAATCACATAATTATCTTTAAGTTGATATTTTTCTAAAATACTATCATTTTCTTTAAAAATATTAGGATGTAGGTAACCTAATTTCATATACCCCTCATAGCCCACCTTCTTTTTATCCCATTTTCCAACACCACAAACATTAGGGCAAAAAATAGTTTGAGTAAATGGATAGGTAATATCAGCAAGAGTTTTAATAATATTATAATCATCTTCAAGAATAGTAATTCTATCAATATTCAATAATTTTCCAATTTGGGCAATAGTAGCATCAGTTCCAATAAGTAAATTTGGTTTAAATTTAATAATAATTGGGAAGAGTGCTATATTTCTTCTTACTAAACTCAATGCAATTTCTAGTTTTGATGTTCCTCTTTCTTTAGGTAAAATGTTCTCATACTCGAGATTGTCATTTTGAAGTAAGTTTTCTAATACATCTTTAGTTTTAATTACAATTTTTATTTGATGTCCTCTGGATGTCAACTGTTTTAGACTATTTCTAGCAAATAAATATTGTGCGGGATGTCCAAAATAAAATAATATTTTCATCTTCTATTTTCCTCCATTTTAATAATTCTTACACTCGATTCTCTATTAACACATACATTCATAGTACTATGTTGTACAGTATAAAGGAGTTCTTTTTTTATATTTTTCATTATACTACTAATACTATCGTGATTGCATAAACTGTGCTTTTTTTCAAGCATTGCTAATCTTTTCACATCATTACCTTTTTATAAATTTGCCATACTTCTTTTGCTACTTTTTTTAAATCATATTGTAATGCTTTTTCTCTTGCGTTTGTTCTTTTATTTACAGTTATAACGTTTTCTATATATTTTTCTAATTCTATAGATTCATAAGAAGATGATACATAAGAACCTTTTGTAGAGAAAAGAGTATCTTTTACATCACCCACATTTACAGATACTACTGGACAATTACAACACATTGCTTCTTTGATGATCATAGGACTACCCTCCGTAAATGAAGTCATAATAAGTACATCTACAGCATTCAAAAGAAAACAAACTTCTTCTCGTGTATATCCCTTAAGTTCTAATAATTCAATATCGTATTTGGTCTTTTCAATCACATCCTTTGCTAAAGGATAATTTTTAACTTTATTTGTAAAGGAACCTGTAAAAAGTGCATATTTTTTATTTAAATCTAACTTAAGTTTTATTTGTGCCTTTATTTTATCTATAGGGGAAAAAGCCTTTGTATCTATGCCACAGGGAATGAGATGGACTTCTTTTTTATAAAATAGTTTAGCAGGTTGCTCTTTATTTACAAAAATATTTTCTGCAGACAATCTAGATGCTATATATGAAAATATTCTAATAAAAGGTATATTAATGTCAGATCCATGAAAAGTAGTAATTACTGGTACTTTTCTTTGTAAAGTAGCCAATAAACCTGACAGACCGTAATGTGCATGTATTACATTTGGTTGATAGTCTTTAATTTTTTGAGTCATCTTTTTATAATTTTTTAAATACCCTAAAATTCCCTTACCCTCTATAAAATAAGTTTCATATTCAACTCCTATTTCTTTTAAAGATTCTGCTTGTTCATACACATAGCTTCTATTCAATACAAAACTCCATTGTGGGTTTGATGGTTTTCCACTACATATAATTAATATTCTCATTTTATTCTCCGATTTTTCTTTATATGATTATGATGATGAGTTAAAATACCTAATGATGCACCTATAAATAAAAATATATAGAACCTTATTCCTATTCCATGTACTGTTGATCCAACCCCAAGTATAATTTCTGCCACTAGTAACGATAGAGATACGGCAACTATTGAAATCATTAATTTATTTTTTTTAAATACTTTTTTATAAAAAATAATTTTTTTAAACATAAACACATAAATAAGAAGGAAAAGGATTAGTCCAATAAGTCCTGATCCACTAAACATGGTTGCATAATCGGTATGTAACATGCGATCAGTCTTTGCAAACTCCATATAATTAAAAAGTTCAGAACCAAATAATTTATGCCATATATCTCCATATATGAATTGATCTATAACATTCACAACTTCTATAAACCTACCTTCTTCTGTAGAAGCTTGACCAATATCAAAGCGGCCAGCTTCTAATCTCGCAAGATATCTTTGATATAAAATATCTATATAAAGAGGAGAAGCCAATAAAAGAACAACCAATACACCAATATATTTACCAATTTGTTTTATCTTCGTTGGAAATATATAAAGATATATAAAATATCCTATTACTAAGGAAGCGATTGCTGTACGTTTTATACCTAACAGAATAAATATAAATGAAGCCAATAAAAGAATTGTTATAAATAATTTTTGTTTTGCTGTTGTTTTTACAAATAGAAAATATGGAGAAAGTGCCAATAAAATAACGGACATTTGCATCGTAATATCAACCCTCGCTGGTCCATAATATATAGCGGATGCCTCTAAATAATCAGATGAACCGATTTGAAAGATATTGGCCACAACAATACTAATATCCATAATTAATAAAGCCCATAAGTAAGATTTTAGTAAACCTTGATAATCATTTATATTTTTTATATAATAATAACCTACACTAAATGCTAAAGTAGACACTATATATTTAGCCAATACCGTAAAAGTATAAGATAAATCAGTTGCAAAAATTGCTACAAGAAACAAAAAGAATATATCAATCATAATAATATGATTAATGGCTGTATCTCTATAATACTTATAAAAAAACAACATCATAAAAAGTAATATAATTAGCATTCTTATATCTCCTGGACCAATACCTGTAAAGTAATTTTGTGTTGTGGAGGCAATGGCAATTATAACAGGTAAAGCAAGTACTATGGAAGTTTGATACTTTTTTCTAAAAACCATTATATTATACCTTTAGGACTATGAAAAAACTTTATAGTCTTACTAGCTCTTATTAAAAATAAAGCCAATAAAAATTGTATAATTAAGATAGTGGCTACGGCTCCATATATATGAAAATAAGGCACAAGCACAAAACTTAACATTACACCAAATATAGATGTTGATATAGTAATTATTTTATATTTATGATCTTCTTTTAATACCAATAAATAGTTTGATCCAAAAGACAATATAATGGCATAGAATATAGGCGAAATTGCTAAAAGATATACCAATTCTAGAATCTTATCACTTTTTTCACCAAATAATAGTGGTACAATAAAACCAGATGAGAAAAACAGGAAAATACTGAAAAAAGAACCCATTATAATCATTAAAAAAGTTATTTTCTTAAAATTTTTAAAATTTTTATTTAAATATGGGAAAGTGACATTCCTTACAATATAGATAATACTTGTAGTAGCACTAACAAATCGATTTGCTAGCGTAAAATATCCAACACTTTCCATAGAAACAAACAAACCAAGTAAAAATGTTGTCGTATTAGTATATAGACTAGGAGCTACTTCTCCTAAAAATACATTCCATCCTTTCTTAATAAGTTTTTTTATTTCTGAAAGAGGTTGCCAAGAAAATTTTATATTATACTTTGCAAATATAATATACAATCCATAAATACCGACAACAATTACCCACAGTCCATTAAACAAAGGATAAAGAAGGTAATCAGAAGGAGATTTTATAAATAAAAAAACCGTCACGAGAAAGAAAAGTTTTGAAGCAATATTTAAATAACTAATATACTTCATTTCTTCTACACCTTGAAAAAACCACATAGGGAATACTGCATGTCCAACAACAAATAAAAATGATAAATAAAATAAAATCCAATTATTATTGAAATTCTCTAGTATTATAATTAAAAAAGTAAGAATAAATAATGCCAAGAGCAAAAGTAACAATTTCGTTATTATTACTTGACTAAATATAATATTTAGCTTTTTTATATTATCTTTATTTAAAGCTACTTCTCTGGTAGCTGTTAATTGAAAACCATAATCAACAATAATACGTAAAAATGCCATCACGACTAGTGAAAAAGACACCAAACCAAATTTTTCCGCACCCAGGACACGAAATAAATATGGAGCTGTTATTAGTGGTATAATAAAAGTTAGCCCCTGTAATGAAAACAGATGTAAAAAGTTTGATAATAGTTTTTTTTCATTCTTATTATTTAACATTTGATGCTCATATATTTAGTTCCAAGTTTTCAGTTATGAAAAAAGAAATGTAACGCTTTTTTCAAATATTTTAATAGGCAATAGTACCATTGCATTTTTTATTTATTAGATTAAATTATAAAAAATTAATTAAATTTTTTATAATAATTTCACTACTTTTTCCATCTCCATATAAATTAGAACTCATTATTTTAGTATTAATATTTACTTTATTATAAGCATCAATAATTTTTTTTCTATCTGCTCCTACAAGTATATTAACACTATTTTCAACTAATTCTACCCACTCAGTTTCATCTCGAAGAGTAATACAATATTTTGAAAAAAAGTAAGCCTCTTTTTGTAACCCTCCACTATCAGTCATCACTAAATCGCTGTTCTCTATTAACCATATCATTTTCAAATATCCAATTGGTTCAATAATTGTTAAGTTTTGCATGTCAATTTGAAGTTTTTCAACTATTTTTTTTGTTCTTGGGTGAAGTGGTAAAATAATCTGCTTCTCTTTACTAATTTCATTTAATGCTTTAAATATATTTCTAAGTCGCTCTTCATCATCTGTATTTTCTGCTCTATGAATTGTACATAAAATATAGTTCTCTTCAATTTTTAAATTTGGTTTATCAGATAAGTCTTTATAGAAAATAGCTCCATCTAACATAATATCTCCACTATTTACGATTTTGCAGTCAAAGTTATCAAACCCCTCATTCTTAAGGTTTGTAACTGCAGTATCAGTAGGACAAAAAAGTATATTACTAATTCTATCTGTAAGTATTCTATTAATTTCTTCAGGCATTTTCATGTTAAAAGATCTTAATCCTGCCTCGATATGGGCAAGTTTTATATGAAGTTTACTTGCAACTATTGCTCCAGCTAAAGTAGAATTTGTATCACCATATACAACAACCCAATCAGGATTTTCTATTAATGCTACTTCTTCTATCTTTTCAATCATTTGTCCAGTCATAGCTCCATGAGATTTACCCCCTATTCCCAAAAAATAATTAGGTTTAGGAATCTTCATCTCTTCAAAAAATATATCCGACATATTGGCATCATAATGTTGTCCTGTATGTACAATAACTTCTTCAATAGTATTATGTTTGGAAATTTCTCGACTAAGGCTACCTGCTTTTATAAACTGTGGTCTCGCACCCAATATAGTTAATATTTTCATGAACTTCTAACTCCTTTTAGGAAAACTACTTTTAAAAATTTACTAAAATAAATTATATCAGTCAAAATTTTATTTTTGCTATACTTTTCCAGATATCTTTTTTCTGATACAATAATTTCATCAAATGTTTCTGGCTTATCTATATAATATGGAGGAATCAACCCAGGCTTACTTTTATGTCTAATGGCTAAATAACTTTCGGGATATTGACTAAGCATACTATCACTTAATGGACGAACCCCGATAAGTTTTAAATCACCATTAATAAAGTTTAGTAACATAGGTAATTCATCGAACCAATATTTTCTTGCGAATTTTCCAAATTTTGTAATACGGTAATCATTTTTAATCGTACCATCATCCTTTAATCCATTGGATTTTATCATATAGTCTTGTAAATATTCAGAATAGGGTTGCATAGTGCGTAATTTATAGACATAAATTCTTTTTCCCATTTTACCGGTTCTTGGTAATTTAATGAGCCATGAATATTTTTTATCTTTTTGTTTATGTATAGTTTGTTTTTTCTTTAGTTCTACATATACATAATCTTTATAATCATTTAATCTTTCAATAGCAAAGCCATGGTATACCATACAACCATGATATAAAGGGAAATCTTTTTCTTTTCTTATTTTCATAAAAATTTTCTGATTATGTTGAAGTTTTTTATTAAATGCAATTAGATTTTGTTTGGTATTCTGTACATCACCTATATTGGAAAAGTGTAGAAATGATTTTGACCCTACATAACTTCTAAGATAACTTGATCTAGTTTCTTTTTGAAATATATATTGTTTTTGTTTCATTATTAAATCTTTTGTTTAATATAAGCTATTTCATTATTTGAGATATAAGGATTCATAGGTAAAGACATAATCTCGTTACTTACTTGTTCACAGATTGGGAAATCTCCTTTTCCCTGACCTAAATAGGAAAAACATTCTTGTAAATGCAGCGGCATAGGGTAGTGTACTGCTGTTGGGATACCTTGTTCTTTGAGTTTACTCTGAACTTCATCACGATTTTGTACTCTTACAGAGTATTGAGCCCATGCAGAAGTAGCTTCTTCATTTAGAAAAGGTAAAATAATGTTTTTTTCTTTTAGGGCTTTTGTGTATTTCCTTGCTACTTCTTGTCGTAAAGCTAAATCTTTTTCATAGTACTTTAACTTTACATTCACTATAGCACATTGAAGGGTATCCATACGTCCACCCATACCTATGTATTGGTGGTGATACCGTTTTGACTGTCCGTGAACTCTGAGTGATTTCATTTTAGTTGCTAAGGCATCGTTATTGGTAAATACTGCACCACCATCACCAAAGCATCCAAGAGGTTTAGCAGGGAAGAATGATGTGGTTGATATATCTCCTAAGTTACTATCGGACTTACCTTTGTACGTAGAGCCAAAAGATTGGGCACCATCAACAATAATTTTTAAGTTATGGTTATTAGCTATGGTTTGAAGAGCATCCATGTCAGCTGGTTGTCCGTAAAGACTTACTGGCATAATAGCTTTTGTTTTATTTGTAATTTTTTCTTCTATTTTTAAAGGGTCAATATTATATGTCTTTTCATCGATATCTACAAATACTGGTATAGCCCCTAAGAATGCTATGGTCTCTGCTGTAGCTATGAAAGTGAATGGAGTTGTGATGATTTCATCACCTGGTTGTATATCTAATGCCATCATGGCCAAAAGAAGAGCATCTGTTCCACTTGAACAGGTAATAGCATGTTTCGCCTCTGTAAAAGTTTGTAAGCTCTCTTCAAGTGCTTTTACTTCTTCACCCATAATATAATTTGATTTATCTAAAACGGCATGAATGGCTTCATCTATTTCTGTTTTATAAAGTTGATATTGGTATTGTAGTTTAGCGAAATCTATTTGCATTACTTTTTAGTCACTTTCAAATTATTTTCTATGAGTGTGTAGTTGGCAAACTCATCATCTGCTTGGTTGTTTTGAAATGTTAGTGTATTTCCTGAAATCCCAACCCAACCGATTTGCTTTGCAGGCACACCTACCATAAGAGCAAAAGATTTTACATCTTTGTTCACAACAGCACCAGAGCCTATGAGTGCATATTCTCCAATAGTTGAACCACATACTACAGTTACATTTGCACCAATGGAACAGCCTTTTTTAAGAAGAGTTTTCTTAAACTCCTCTTTTCTTTGTATAAATGCTCTAGGGTTGATAACATTTGTAAAAACCATAGAGGGACCTAAAAAGACATCATCTTCTATCTCTACACCTTCATAAATGGAGATGTTATTTTGTACTTTCACACCATTACCCATGGTTACATTTGGTCCGACTACACAGTTTTGTCCAAAGGAACAATCCTTACCGATGACTGTGTTAGATAAGATATGAGAAAAATGCCATATCTTTGTATTGTCACCAATGATGATATCATCATCAATAAAGGAAGAGGGATGAAGGAAGAATACAGCCATTAGCCAAGTACTTTTTTACAAAATGGATGATAATTTCCACTAAGTCCAATAGGTACTAAGTTTCTAATAGTTGAAACCATTGAAATAGAACCATAAGCTTCATCTAACCCAAAGCCATTACCTTTTAAAATCTCCTCATAAGATTTTGTATGCAAGTCTGTAAATCCACCTGAAAACTCAATCTCATCTCCATTTACTGTAATACTTCTGTAAGTTCTCTGTCCTGAATCCCTAATTTCTTGTGGGATGTAGTCATAGTTTACAGAGAGGAACCAACGCACATTTGCATTTTTGAGTTTAAATGAGCCAGCATTACAGTCTGGAGTTTTTACATGAACAATGTTTTCTTCAACATCTCCAAATATCCAAGTAAGCATGTCATAGAAGTGTACTCCAATATTGGATGCGATACCACCAGATTTTGCCTGATCACCTTTCCATGAAACAAAATACCATTTACCTCTACTTGTAAGGTAAGTCAAATCAATATCATAGATTTTGTTTGGATTTTCCTTTAATTCATTTGCTACTTTTTCTTTAAGTGCGATAATAGAAGGATGAAGTCTAAGTTGTAAGATATTGTAAACTTTTTGACCAGTCTCTTGTTCTATAATCTTTAATTGGTCAATATTCCAAGGGTTTAAAACTAATGGTTTTTCACAAATAGCATCTGCACCATTTTTTAGTGCAAAACGTATATGTGCATCATGTAGATAATTGGGTGAACAGATGGACATATAGTCTATTTTTTTACCATTATCTCTGTGCCATTTATCTACAAATCTATCAAAGCGTTCAAATTCTGTAAAGAAGTCAGCTTCTGGAAAATTACTATCCATAATACCTATACCATCATAAGGGTCTAACGCTGCTATAAGGTTATTACCTGTCTCTTTAATCGCTTTCATGTGTCTAGGGGCAATATATCCTGATGCTCCCATAAGTGCAAAGTTTTTCATATTATAATCTCCAACTTGGTTTTTCTACGATACCTTTAATATCCATAATAACTGGGGTATCTGCAGATAAATTTTTATAGTCATCTTCTGTAAGGGCAATAAATTGTTTATGTGCAACAGCAACAACGATTGCATCATATTTTTTATTTGACTTTAGGGGATCTTCAATAATACCATGATTATAATGATGTTTTTCTTCTTCGGGGTCTACCCATGGGTCATATACGTCTACATTACATCCATATGTTTTGAGTTCTTCTATAACATCAACCACTTTTGTATTCCTCATATCTGGACAATCTTCTTTAAATGTCACACCAAGAATCAAAACATTCGCGTCCTTTACACGTTTGTCATTAGCTATCATAGACTTTATAGTTTGCTCAGCAATATACTTCCCCATACCATTATTAATTTGCCTTGCGCCTAAAATAAGATTTGGTTTATACCCGAGTTCTTCTGCTTTAAAAGTAAGATAGTATGGATCAACCCCAATACAGTGTCCGCCTACAAGTCCTGGTGTGAGTTTGATAAAGTTCCACTTAGTAGCGGCAGCGTCAATCACATCATTGGTATCTATACCCATAGCATCAAAGATCAGTGCCAATTCATTTATGAGTGCAATATTTACATCACGTTGGGTGTTTTCTATGACTTTAGATGCCTCTGCAACCTTTATAGAAGAAGCTAAATATGTACCTGCATTGATTATAGATGCATAGAGTTCATCTACTTTTTTTGCAATTTCAGGAGTGGAACCTGAAGTTACTTTTAGTATTTTAGTCACAGTATGTTCTTTATCTCCTGGATTAATACGCTCGGGAGAATATCCTGCGAAGAAATCCTTATTAAATGTAAGTCTTGATGTCTTTTCTAATACTGGAACACATACTTCTTCTGTGACACCTGGATATACCGTAGACTCATAAATAACAATGTCACCTTTTTTGAGTACTTTTCCTATACTCTCTGAAGATTTAATAAGAGGTGTGAGGTCTGGACGATTTGAATTATCTATGGGTGTGGGAACCGTAACGATATAGATATTACACTCTGAAATTGCATCTAGGTCAGTAGTGAAATGCATACCCCTCTTAAGTGCTTCTTTCATTTGGGTTTCATTGAGTTCTAGTGTTCTGTCATACGCATCGTTTAGTTCATCAATACGACTTTTATTGATGTCAAACCCTACGACTTCATATTTTTCACTAAATGCATGTGCAAGCGGTAATCCGACATAACCTAAACCGATAATTGCTATTTTTTTTTCCATGATGCTTACGACTCCGTTAGTTACATTTTTATTATTTTAATATTTGCAACTCGGCTATCTCCAAATGTAAGTTAGAAGACCCGTAGCTTTCTGCCCCACCTTTACAAGTAGTTTAGCGAATGATACTTGATATTTTACGGGTAAATAAATTATAAGTTCCTTAATGTTAGATATTACAGCGATTTTTTATATTAATTTGCATAGAAGTTAGAAAATAAAGTTGGTATTTTGCAACATTTTCTATTTTAGAAGTATTTTGTGTATGGGTATTTCCTCATAAACCATATGAACTTGCAACAAAATGAATATTCATAGCCCTGTTAAATATTATCTATAACTTTAATTTTCATCTATTTCTAGCTTTAATAGATGCATAAATAAGAATGTCGAATATATTCTGAATAATGTATTTTCAGTTTAAAACCCTAACTCTTTCTTTCTATTGTCTATGTAGCTTGTAGCACCTGATACTATCCCTTTAGCTATGCGTTCTTGATAGTCACTAGTAAATAGTCTAGCCCTCTCTTTGTTATTTGTAATATACCCTACTTCTACCAGTATGGAAGGACGACTAGCCCCTACTAGCACATAAAAAGGTGCTGGTCTAACACCACCATTTTTAGTATTATATTTTTCTCTTAGGTGCTTCATAATATTGCCTTGCACATCAATAGCAAGTTTGTTAGACTCTATAATTTTAGGACCATTAAGTACAGAGTCTATGATGACATTTTTACTAAGCGCATCCGCACCTTGAAGTACAGCTGCATTTTCACGTGCCGCTATGCGTTGAGACTTAGCATCTCTTGTTTTTTGTAAAAAATATGTTTCTACACCCTGTACCACTTGAAATCGACTCTTATTGGCAATGGCATTGGCATGAATAGAAATGAATACTTTGGCATCTTTCCTGTCTGCTATTTTGGTACGTCCTGAGAGTTTAATAAACCTGTCATTGGCACGTGTTAAGTGTACGCTATAGCCCATAGCCTTAAATTTTTTCGCTGTTCTATGTGCTATTTGAAGGACCAAATCTTTTTCTCTTTTACCCCCTGATGTTGCACCACCATCATGCCCACCATGACCAGCATCTATGACTATAAAACTATCAGATCTGTCTACACTTGGACCACCACAGCCCACAAGTACCAGTAATGTACTTAAACCAAATATAATATTTTTCATATTGTGTCCTTAAAAGTCAATTTCTTTTTTTCTATTGTTCAAATAGTTTGATACACCTTCAGCAATGCCTTTTGCAATAAGGTTTTGATAGCGTGAAGTAAAAAGTCTTTTTCTCTCTTTAGGATGAGAAATGTACCCTACTTCTACGAGTATAGAAGGACGGCTAGCACCTACAAGTACATAAAAAGGTGCATGTCTTACACCACCATCTTTTACCCCTCTGTATTTAGAACGTACATTTGTCATAATACGTCTTTGCACATCTATCGCCAGCTTATTTGACTGTACTATTTTGGGGCCATTGAGTACGGAGTCAATGATGACTTGCTTACTCAGTCTAGAACCTGCCCCTTTAAGTACAGCTGCATTTTCACGTGCTGCTATGCGCTGAGACTTGGCATCTCTTGTATTTTGTAAGAAAAATGTCTCAATGCCATGTACTTTATGTCTATATTTTTTAGGCACTGCATTGGCATGAATAGAGATAAACGCAACTGAACCTTTTCTATCTGCTATATGTGTACGTTGAGAAAGTTTTAAAAAACGATTAGACTTACGCGTCAAGTAGACAGGATACCCACGTTTTTTCAACTCCTTAGCCACCTTTTTAGCGATACTAAGTACCAAGTCTTTCTCTCTTTTCCCTCCACCTATAGCACCTGTATCATGTCCCCCATGCCCAGCATCTATGACTATAAGGTCATGTTTATGTGAACCTGCGCTATAACGA
>Ga0256824_10000107_pt1 | contig 27131 bp, 22 predicted proteins | sample CV67metaG_FD_191570 | JGI IMG/M metagenome (GOLD analysis project Ga0256824, IMG submission 191570) | Hydrothermal vent microbial communities from East Pacific Rise, Pacific Ocean - CV67 | ecosystem: Environmental > Aquatic > Marine > Hydrothermal vents | place: Pacific Ocean: East Pacific Rise...
ATAGGTGCTTGGAATGTCTCTTCGGTGACGAATATGAGTGCTATGTTTGATAGTGCGAGTGCTTTCAACCAAGACATAGGTACATGGGAAGTAAGTAGTGTGGTAAATATGTCTTTAATGTTCCAGCTTGCAACAGCCTTCAACCAAGATATAGGCACATGGGATGTCTCTTCTGTGACGGATATGACTGCTATGTTTTCTAATGCAGATGCCTTCAATCAAGACATAGGTAGATGGGATGTTTCTAATGTAATTAGTATGATGGCAATGCTAGAGAAGACAAAAACTTTTAACCAAGATATAAGCGGATGGAATGTTTCTAAGGTGAGGAACATGAGTTATATGTTTCATAGTGTAGAAGCCTTCAATCAAGACATAAGCGCATGGGATGTTTCTAAGGTGACGGATATGAGTATAATGTTTTCTGGTGCAAAAGCCTTCAATCAAGACATAGGTGCTTGGAATGTCTCTTCGGTGACGAATATGGATTCTATGTTTCATAATGCAGAAGCCTTCAATCAAGACATAGGTGCTTGGAATGTCTCTTCGGTGACGAATATGAGTGCTATGTTTGATAGTGCGAGTGCTTTCAACCAAGACATAGGTACATGGGAAGTAAGTAGTGTGGTAAATATGTCTTTAATGTTCCAGCATGCAAAAGCCTTCAACCAAGATATAGGCACATGGGATGTCTCTTCGGTGACGAATATGACTGCTATGTTTTCTAATGCAGATGCCTTCAATCAAGACATAGGTAGATGGGATGTTTCTAATGTAATTAGTATGATGGGAATGCTAGAGAATACAAAAACTTTTAACCAAGATATAAGCGGATGGAATGTTTCTAATGTAGTAGACTATACTTCTTTTGCAGTTGGTTCCCTACTGCAAAATACATTTAACCCAAAATTTAAATAGATCAAAACCATAAAAGCTAAAGACCTTGTAGAGAGACCCTACAAGAGGCTTTAGTTTTCTGCAAGTACTTCATATACCCAACCTCTTTTAATCAATATTTAGATAAAATCACCCTAAAATAGACTCAAAATATGAGCAAATTAGGACAAGTAAATGAATATTGATACTAAAGCATTGGCAGAGAAATATGGTACGCCATTGTATGTGTATGATTTTGATTATATTGAAAATAGATATACGACACTTAAAGATGCCTTTGGGGGTAAAAAATCGATTATAAATTACGCAGTAAAAGCAAACTCAAACCTTTCTGTTATCGCACATTTGGCAAAGCTAGGTGCTGGGGCAGACTGCGTGAGCATCGGTGAAGTAAACCGTGCATTAACTGCAGGGGTCAGTAAGTACAAAATCATTTTCTCTGGTGTGGGTAAGCGAGATGATGAGATACGCGAGGCACTTCAAAAAGATATCTTGATGATAAACTTAGAGTCTGAAGCAGAGATGAAACGTGTAGAGATGGTAGCCAAAGAGTTGGGTAAGGAAGCACGTATCTCTATACGTGTGAATCCAAACATTGATCCTCAAACTCACCCGTATATCTCAACGGGACTTCATGAAAATAAGTTTGGTGTAGAGATAGACATGGCAAAGCGTATGTATATTTATGCAAATAAATCAGAATTTTTAAATCCTGTAGGTATTCACTTTCATATAGGTTCACAGCTTACCAAACTTGACCCTATACGTGAATCAGCACAAATTGTTGCTGACTTGGTACGTTCACTCAAAGCCATTAAAATAGACATTAAGTTTTTTGACGTAGGTGGTGGTATTGGTGTGGTGTATGATGATGAAGTAACGATTGAAGCTACGGATTATACACAGGCTATTTTCAGTGCTACAAAAGGACTAGACATCACATTGCTTTGTGAACCTGGGCGTTACATGGTAGCCAATGCAGGTGCGTTTTTTACCAAAGTACTGTACGAAAAAGTAAATGATGGTAAACGTTTTGTCATCGTAGATGGTGGGATGAATGACCTTATAAGACCAAGCCTTTATAATGCGTATCATAAAATAGAAGCTGTAGGTGTTGACGCGAATGCGGAAAAAACAAAAGCTGACGTTGTAGGTCCAGTCTGTGAGAGTGGTGACTTTTTTGGTAAAGATGTAGCACTTCCTCCACTTACGCATAACGATCTCCTAGTAGTACAGTCTGCGGGTGCCTATGGTTTTACGATGGCATCTAACTATAATACACGTTCAAAACCAGCTGAAGTAGCACTAGAAGGCGGAAAAGATAGACTCATAAGACATCGTGAAACCTATGATGACCAAGTACGGTTAGAATTAGAGTATTTGAAGATATAATAATGAATACATTTCTAACAGAGCACCCAGTTGCGAAGGCACTCTGCCGAAGAGAACACAGCGTTAGCGTAGCCAAAGTGGCTTTGCCTCTGTGTCGTTCTTTGAGTAAGCAAGTACGGTTAGAATTAGAGTATTTGCAAAAATAAAGGATATTTGATGACTTTAGATGATTTAAGACTTAAAATAGATACCCTTGATGACACACTTTTAAAACTCTATAATGAGCGTATGGAGTTGGTGCATCAAGTAGGTGAGCTAAAGAATACTACAGGTGCACCTATCTATAGACCTGAACGTGAACAGGCTATTTTAAATCGTCTTAAAAGTCAGAATGATGGTAAGTTAACAGATGGCGCAATAGACGCACTGTTTTTAGAAATGTTTGCAGTAGCTCGTAACCTTGAACTGCCCGAAGGTGTAGCATTTTTAGGTCCAGAAGCATCTTTTACCCATCAAGCAGCAGAGAGTAAGTTTGGTGCGATGTCATCGTATATTCCTATAGGGTCAATACAGGGTATTTTCCGTGAGGTTGAAAAAGGGACAGCAAAATTTGGTGTCATTCCTATAGAAAACTCCTCTAATGGTATAGTGAGTGATACTATTAATTGTTTGGATGAGTATAATATGACAATCATTGCAGAAGTGATGATAGATGTGCATTTTGCTTTTGCAACATTGAGTGAAGATATGAAACAGATTACAAAAATTTACTCTAAAGATATTGCTTTTGGGCAGTGTAGACTGTTTTTACAAGACTTAGGGTTAGATGATGTAGAGCTTGTACCTGTTGAATCTACTGCCAAAGCAGCCAAAATGGCAACGAAAGATGAAAAGGCAGCAGCGCTTTGTCCTTCAATCGCTGCAAAGCTCTATAACTTGCCTATACGTTTTAACAACATAGAAGACAATACGAATAATAGAACACGTTTTTTAATTATTTCTAATTTTAAAAATGAAGCATCGGGTGATGATAAAACTTCACTACTTGTGAGGCTTTCAAATAAACCTGGTTCATTGGTAGACTTTTTAAATCACTTTGAAGAAGCAGGGGTAAATCTTACAAAGATTAAATCACATATTGTTGAAGGTGAGTCCATTTTCTTTATAGAGTTTAATGGACATAGAGATGATGTAAATGTAAAACCCATCTTAGAAAAGATGCAAAAAGAAATTAAAGTATTGGGCTCTTATGTACGTGAGACTGATGATGTATGAGACAGCAGTAAGTAGTAAGAACTGTAGGGTGTTGTGCCCTCACAATACCAATAGAGGGTAAGATGAAATATAATAAAGTATTAAGAGATATAAAAATCTATGAAGCGGGTAAACCTATTGAATTAGTCGTCCGTGAATTTGGTATAGCACCTGAAGATGTGGTGAAATTAGCATCTAATGAAAACCCTATAGGAACAAGTCCTGTCGTAAAACAAGCTATTATTGAAAATGCTGATAAAGCACATCTCTATCCTGATGATTCGATGTTTGAACTAAAAGTTGCATTGGCATCTAAGTATGCAGTGAATGAAAATAATATCATCATTGGTGCAGGTTCTGACCAGATACTGGAATTTGTAGCACGTGTCGTGTTAGATGAGAATTCTTCTGTGCTTATGTCAGCAGTGACTTTTGCGATGTATGAGATATATGCGAAGCAAATGGGTGCAAAGATAATACGTACAGCAAGTTTCCAACACAAGTATGATGAGTTTATGGAAGCCTACCGTATGCACAAACCAAAAATAATCTATCTTTGTACACCAAATAACCCAACAGGTGATGCTACAAGTAAAGAAGACGTACTTAAAATTATAAATGCTGTGGATGAAGATACATTGATAGTAGTTGATGGTGCATACATGGAATATGCTGCGGCCAAAGACAGCAAGTATGCTATTGAGCCAAATGATATATTGAAATTTTCCAATGTAATTTATTTAGGGACTTTTTCAAAAGCGTATGGTTTAGGTGGTATGCGTGTAGGGTATGGTATCGCCAACACAGAAATGATAGAAGCACTGTATAAGATGAGACCACCGTTTAACATCTCTACACTTTCTCTCGCTGCTGCTATAGAAGCATGTAAAGATGATAGTTTTGTTAAAGAGTCTATTGCCTTACATCAAGAACAAATCAAACGCTATGAAGCCTTTGCAAAAGACAATGGATTTGAATATATTGAGAGTTATACCAACTTCATTACGTATTTGTTTGATGAAAGTATGGATTCTACAAAGATAGCAGATGCATTACTGAAGCGTGGTGTCATCATACGAAACCTTGCTTCTTATGGGATGAACGCGATACGGATTACCATAGGGACACAGAAACAAAATGATATTTTATTTAAACATTTCTTAGAGGTCATTGCTTGAAAAAAGTTAGTGTGGTGAAAAATACTGAAGTAGAAGTCAAACCTTTTATGTTGGGTGATTTTACCCAACATAAAGAGACTCATGCTAGTATAAAAAAAGTAACAAAAAAAGAACTCAAAATATTGGCAGATAATTTGAGTTTGGAATATAGTGATATAGATATCACTTTTAGTAAAAAATTACTCAATGCCTATTTGGCAACGAGGTAAGAAGAGATTATGGACATAAAAAATTACTCTATAGATGAACTGAATACTTTAGCAGCAGATATTAGACAAAAGATATTAGATACGGTGAGTAAAAATGGTGGGCATCTTTCTTCTACTATGGGAGCTACAGACCTCATTATAGCGATGCATAAAGTGTTTGATGTCAAAAATGACCCATTTCTCTTTGATGTTAGCCATCAAGCTTATGCGCATAAACTCCTAACAGGACGTTGGGATAGCTTTGATACTTTACGTCAATTTAATGGTATGTGTGGATATACAAAACCAAGTGAATCGCAATATGATTATTATGTAGCAGGGCATAGTTCTACTTCCATTTCTTTGGCGGTGGGAGCAGCTAAAGCCATAGCACTCAAAGGGGAAGATAGAATCCCTGTTGCATTCATCGGTGATGGTTCTATGTCAGCAGGGATGGTGTATGAAGCATTGAATGAATTGGGTGACAGAAAATACCCAGTTGTTATCATACTCAATGACAATGAAATGAGTATTGCTAAACCAATCGGCGCTATCTCTAAGTTACTTTCTCAAACCATGGCAGGCTCTTTTTACCAAAAATTTAAAGGTAAAGTGGAAAATGTACTTGAACATTTACCTGAGAGTGCATCCTATATGGCAAAACGTTTTGAAGAGTCCTTTAAGCTTATTACTCCTGGTATTTTGTTTGAAGAGATGGGTATAGAGTATATTGGTCCTGTAAATGGACATGACATAGAAGCACTCATTGAGACGATGAAAGTGGCAAAAGCCTTAGGAAAACCAGTGATTATCCATGCACAAACCACTAAAGGTAAAGGGTATGAGATAGCAGAGGGTACAAAGGAGCATTGGCATGGTGTAAGTGCATTTGACCTTAAGACAGGTATGGCACCTAAAAAAGATGGGGCTAAGGCAGCAACGGCTATTTTCTCTGAAACGCTAGTTGCACTTGCCGATGAAGATGCTAAGGTTGTAGGTGTCACAGCAGCGATGCCCTCTGGTACTGGAATGACTGCAGTGATGGAGAAGTACCCAGAACGATTTTGGGATGTAGCTATAGCAGAACAACATGCAGTGACTTCCATGGGACCTTTAGCAAAAGAAGGGTTTAAACCATTTTGTACCATTTACTCTACTTTTTTACAACGAGGATTTGACCAAGTAATCCATGACATAGCTCTTATGGATTTGGGTGTGGCTTTTGCGCTTGATAGAGCAGGTATTGTAGGTGAAGATGGTGAAACACATCAAGGCGCATTTGATATTTCTTACTTAAGAGGCATACCCAATATGACACTCTTAGCTCCGTACAATGAAAGTACAATGAAGCTTTGTATGGCATTTGCAAAAGAGTATAATCATCCTTGTGCTTTTAGATACCCTAGAGGCGCATTCTTAGCAGAAGATAGGGAAAGCCCAGCCTATGAGCTAGGTAAATCTGTTTTACTGCAAGAGGGTGAAGATATACTCTTTATAGGTTATGGTAATGGTGTAGGACGTGCAGAACAAACGGCAAAAGCATTGTCTACCCTTCGACAAGCTCAGGGAACGGTTACTGAGCCTGCTGAAGTAGGTATCTTAGATTTACGTTTTGTCAAACCTTTGGATGAAGAGATGCTTGTAAAGCTTAGTAAAAAATATAAAAAATGGTATGTTTTTTCAGACTCAGCAAAGATGGGTGGTGTAGGTTCTGCTATCTTAGAATGTTTAAGTGAAAAACAGATTTACGACATTGCATTAACCTCATTTGAGTATGATGATGCGTTTATCACGCATGGAAATACAAAGTTGGTAGAAGAGAGTTTAGGCATATTGCCAGAGCAATTGGCAAAGAAAATCGTAGGTTCGATGTAATCGAACATAATTATTATATTGTACAAAAGGTCAATTTTATTGACTCTACGGAATTTCAAGAAGAAGGAAGATAAATGAACGAATACATTTTTACAAGTGAATCAGTAACCGAAGGTCATCCCGATAAAATGGCTGATCAAATCTCAGATGCCATATTAGACTATATCATCGCAAGAGATCCACAAGCTAGAGTGGCTTGTGAAACGTTAGTGAGTAACGGTTTCTGTGTGATTGCAGGAGAACTAAAAACAACTGCATATGCACCGATGCAAGAGATTGCAAGAGAGGTCATAAAAGAGATAGGCTATACGGATGCACAGTTTGGTTTTGACTACCGTAGTGCAGGTGTACTTAATGGGATTGGTGAACAAAGTCCAGATATTAATCAAGGGGTAGACCAAGCTGATGGTGAGATAGGCGCAGGTGATCAAGGACTTATGTTTGGTTATGCTTGTAAAGAGACACCTGAGCTTATGCCTTTACCTATATCTTTAGCACATAAGATTACTGCAAAACTCGCAGAAGTACGTAAAAATGGTACCGTTCCCTTTTTACGTCCCGATGGTAAAGCACAGGTTTCTGTAAAGTATGTCGATGGTAAACCAGTCTCTATTGATACTATAGTTGTCTCCACACAACACCATGATAACGTCTCTTTAGAACAAGTACAAAAAGCAGTACTTGAAGAAGTAATAAAAGCAGTGATTCCTGCTGAACTTATGCATGATGATATTATTTATCATATTAACCCAACTGGGCGTTTTGTGATAGGTGGACCACAAGGAGATGCAGGATTAACTGGAAGAAAAATTATTGTTGATACTTATGGTGGTTCTTGTCCTCATGGAGGAGGAGCTTTTTCTGGGAAAGACCCCACAAAAGTGGATCGTTCCGCAGCATATGCAGCAAGATATGTGGCGAAGAATTTGGTGGCAGCGGGTGCTTGTGAAAAAGCAACACTCCAAATAGCCTATGCTATTGGTGTAGCTAAACCTGTATCGATTTATGTAGATACGCATGGTACAGCCAATGTAGATGAAGCTAAAATCTCAGAGTGTGTGCGTGAATTGTTTGACCTTACACCTAAAGGTATTATGGATGAACTTGATTTACTTAGACCCATTTATAGAAAAACAGCAGCCTATGGACATTTTGGTAGAGAAGATGAAGATTTTACTTGGGAAAAAACGCCAAGAATAGCAGATATTAAAAGCTATTTAGGGCTCTGATTGCGTAAAAAGAGAAAAGCGCTTTTTTACATACACATTTTATAGTTTTTAAAGTATTTTTTAAAAATCTTTAGCTATAGTTTGTCTATATTAATATAAAGGAATTAAAATGGCAGTATTTATTAATGATACATGTATCAATTGTGCAGCTTGTATTGACGAATGTCCAGTAGAAGCAATTGTAGATGAGGATGATAATCCAACGGGTGAGGAGTACTACTACGTATATCCAGACAAATGTGTTGAGTGTGTAGATCACTTTGATACTCCAGCATGTGCAGAAGCATGTCCAACTGAAGATTGTATTACTTGGGATATGCCTTTTACAGCAGATCACAAAGAATTTTTCGCAGCAGGTAACTACATCGATGGTAAAAACTATGGAATGGATGATGCCGATGCAACTATGCCAATGAGAGATGATATCTCTCTTGATGATAGAGCAGCAAGAAAATCAGTAGTAGAAGACTAGTCTTTTCCTACTTGACTGTATCGAATTTTCGATACAGTCAATCTCCAAATAGTTTCCCCTAAATATTTCCTTCCCAATATTTAATCTCAATTTAAAATAATTTTCGATATAATCCCGCCCGAATACTTCTGTATGAAGTAAATTATCGCTTAGGAATATAAGATGGAACAAACATTATCAATCATCAAACCAGATGCAGTAGCTAAAAACGTAGTTGGGCAAATTCTTGCTAGATTTGAAGCGGCAGATTTAAGAATCGCAGCAACTAAAAAAATACAGTTATCTCAAGCAGATGCAGAAGCATTTTATGCTGTCCACGCTGAAAGACCTTTCTTTAAAGACCTTGTAGAATTTATGGTTTCTGGTCCTGTTGTTGTAACAGTACTTGAAGGTAAAAATGCAATGCAAACAAACAGAGACCTTATGGGTGCTACGAATCCTGCAGAAGCAGAAGCTGGTACTATTAGAGCTGATTTTGCAGATAGCATCGATGCGAATGCAGTACATGGTTCTGATTCTGTTGAAAATGCAACAAACGAAATCAATTTCTTCTTTGCACAAAGAGAGATTAATTAATACAGTTTAAGGGTAACCTTTATGGTAATTGTATTTGATAAGATAAATTCCACAGCCAAACCTATTGGACTTACTTCAAAAGGTGTGACGCTTGATGGAACATTACAAAAAAGTGGCTATCATCAAGTGACTTTAGATGCAACACTAAATGGATGTTTTGACTTAGATTGTGATAGATGTGGAGACACATACAACTATGACATGAATACAAAGTTAAGACTGAAGCTCAGTGATTTGGTTTCTGAAGATAAAGATGATTTAGATATAATTGAATTTTTAGATGGCAAAATTGACCTTTTGTACATACTAGAGAGCGAAATTACATCAATAGAAAGTTCTTATCATTATTGTACACAATGTGACGATAATGATGAAGACTTTGAGATTGAATATTAAGGATTTAAAATGGCAGTACCTAAAAGACGTGTGAGTCACACGAGAGCAGCAAAAAGAAGAACACATTACAAATTGACATTACCAATGCCTGTAAAAGATGCAGATGGAACATGGAGAATGCCTCACCACATGAACATGACTACTGGTGAGTACAAAACAACTAAAGCATAAGAACGATGATACGTATCGCGATTGATGCAATGGGTGGGGACTTCGGTCCTGAACCTATTATAGAAGGTGTCATCCAAGCACTTGATGAAAAACAATTTCTACCTATACTTGTAGGTGTTAAAGAAGAAATACTAGAATTTCTCCCACAATATTACGTTGATAAAGTTGAGTTTGAAGAAGCTTCAGATGTCATAGCTATGTCAGATGCTGCAACAGATGCGCTAAAACGTAAAGATTCATCCATATTTAAAGCAGCAGAAATGGTACGAGAAGGTAGAGCAGATGCTGTACTTTCTGCAGGTCACTCAGGTGCAACTATGACTGCTGCTACTTTACGTATAGGAAGAATACCTGGTATCAATAAACCAGGACTTGCTACACTTATGCCTTCTATTGTGAAAACCCAAACCTTAGTGTTGGACGTTGGTTCTGTGACTGACTGTAAACCTGAAAATTTGTTTCAGTTTGGCGCAATGGGTGAAGCCTATGCTTCAAAAATCTTAAAAATCAAAAATCCTAAAGTGGGACTTTTAGCCAACGGTAGTGAAGAGTCAAAAGGAAATGAGCTTACAAAAGCAACATTTCCTCTCTTGAAAGCGCTAGATGGTTTTGTGGGTAATGTAGAAGGTAAAGATATTTTTAATGGTAAAGTAAATGTAGTAGTCTGTGATGGATTTACTGGTAACATATTACTTAAAACTGCAGAAGGTGCAGTGTCTACTATCTTTGATCTGATGAAGCAACACATTAGGAAGTCACTTCCTGCAAAGATTGGTGCTTTGATGATGAAAAAGAAAGTTTTTGGAAATATGAAAAAGCAAGTAGATAAAGATGAGTATGGTGGTGCACCATTACTAGGGCTTAAAGGATGTGCCATTATTTCACATGGAGCGGCAAGTCCAAAAGCCATTAAAAATGCTGTATTTCAAGCCATCTCTTACGTAGAATCAGATGTAAATACAACAATAGAAGAGCTTTTAGCGCAAAGTAAATAAACACTTCATTCCTATGGGGAGCAGTCTTGCATTGCGCCCCAGTTTCTCCCTTATTTTTAGAAGTTACCTATTAAACTTATGGTAAAATAAACCCAATAATGTGTTAAGGATAACTATGTCACAAATTTATGCTTCATTTAAATCTATAGGTGCATATGTACCTGAGAAGATTTTAAGCAATGCTGATCTTGAAAAAATGGTAGATACCACTGATGAGTGGATACTCAAGCGTACGGGTATCAAAGAGCGTCATATAGCAGCAGAGGATGAAGTAACAAGTGATATGGGTGCAAAAGCTGCCGAACTTGCCATAAAACGTTCAGGTGTAGCAAAAGAAGATATAGATTTAGTACTTTGTGCCACAGTCACTCCTGATTATTTTAATATGCCTTCAACTGCATGTATTATTTCAGATAAAATTGGCATTAATAACGTACAAGCATTTGATATTTCAGCAGCGTGCAGTGGATTTGTCTATTTACTTACTTTAGCCAAAGCATTTATAGAGTCTGGTATGAAGAAAAATGTATTGATAGTAGGTGCAGAAAAGTTTTCTTCTATTGTAGATTATACGGACCGAAGTACGTGTATTTTGTTTGGGGATGGTGCAGGAGCTGCCATGATATGTGCAACAGATAAAGAGGAAGAATCATTTATTGATATTCACGCCTCTGCAGATGGTTCTTATGCAGACTTTTTGGTGACACCTGCACCGGGTACTGTAAACCCTGTAAGTCAAAAAGTGATAGATGAAGGTCTACAGTATGTGCAAATGAAAGGGAATGAAACCTTTAAACTTGCGGTAAAAACACTTACCAAAGATGTAAAAGAAATACTGGCTAAAAACAAGATAAACACTGAGGATATCCCTCATTTTATTCCTCATCAAGCAAATTACCGTATTATCAAAGCGGTAGGGGATGCCTTGAAGATGAAAGAAGAACAAGTTGTCCTTACTGTAGGTAAATATGGTAACACTTCAGCCGCTTCTATCCCTATGGCGATTAATGATATTTGGGAGTCTGGTAGACTTCAAAATGGAGAGCTTATGTTACTTGATACATTTGGTGGAGGGCTTACTTGGGCTTCTGCTTTACTTCCTTTTGCTGGTGCAAGCGTAGGTTCGATGGAATCGAACAAATAATATATTTTGAAAATAGCATTTATAGGCGATATAGTAGGTAAACCAGGTCGTTTGATGCTCAAACGACATCTTAAAAGACTTCAGCAAGAACACTTCATAGATTTTACCATTGCCAATTATGAAAATGCTTCACATGGTTTTGGGCTCACTGAAAAAAACTGTATAGAACTCCTTGCCTATGGTGTTGACATGATGACAGGGGGAAATCATTCTTTTGATAAAAAAGAGATACTCACTATGTTTGAGGACTATCCACTTATCCGACCTATAAATTATCCTAAAGAGACTGCAGGAGAAGGGTTGTATAGAACCACACTTTTAGGTCATGAAATAGCCATCATTAACCTTATGGGACATTACACTATGCCTATGGTTGATAACCCTTTTACAATGATTGTAGAAGAGGTAAAAAAATTACAAGCACAAAACATAAAGCATATCATCATAGATATACATGCAGAGGCTAGTTCTGAAAAAAATGCTCTACGTCAAATGCTTAAAAGTGAAGTTTCAGCAATTCTTGGAACACATACCCATGTGGCTACGGATGACCTGCAAGTGGTAGATGGCTGTTGTTATATAACGGATGTTGGGCTTACGGGGTGTAGAGATGGTGTGATAGGTATGGATGATGTTGTACCTGTAAAACGATTTTTAACTTCAATTGGGGGACATTATGATGTGCCTGATGCGTGTAAGGCTATTTTACAAATGCTTGTATTTGAGCTTGATGATGAAGGGCGTTGTGTGGGGGCTGAAAAGATTAAAATTCATGATGATAAGCCTAAAATTGTGACTCAGGCTTGGATGGATTAGCTTCGGTCATCTACCATATTATAATTTTGTTCCCTAAGCTTGGCAAAGGGAAATTAAGAGTTACGTTTAATCCTAACCTTTTTAGGATTAAAAAGTGCAATGGCTTCTTTGACCATAGGTTCTTGTAGCAGAGTGGAAGGGTCTTTTTCTTTTGCGGCTTCTGTATTGCCAGCTTCTGGGGCGATACAAGAGCTTTTCATCTCTATGTCTTCTATCATAGAGCTAACATCTGCATCTGAATGTGGGGCTTCGACAGGCTCAGCCACCGCATTGACTTTAGATGGTTGGGTTACTATGGTACCTGAGCTTGTCGAAGGTGTAGTGGGTGGCGAAGTGTTAAGTACTTTTTTTTTAGGAATATTGACTATTTTGGTTTCAAATCCAAAACAGTCTTTTACAAACATATTGATGACACCCCAGTGGGTGATGAGTGATTTTTTATCATCTCCCTCTGCCATAGAACCCCATGATAGCTTGTTGTCTTCAAAGTTTTCAAACTCAATATTACGTTCAAAACAAGTACCCAAGTCATAGTCTCTATCATAAATCTTTTTTACAAGGGCATCAAATGTTTTTTGATGAGGGTTGATTTGTGGTGTCGGTGCGGGTACTATTTCTTTTTCTATGGGCTTGGCTTCGACAGCCTCAGCCACCTTTTTCTCTTCGGTCACTGAGTTTGTCGAATCGGTCACTGAGCTTGTTGGATTGGTCATTGAGTTTGTCGAATCGGTCACTGAGCTTGTCGAAGTGTTATCTGTAGTGGAAGGCTCTACTTTTACCTCAGGTTCATTTATCTGAACTGTAGGTTTTTCTGTTTCTTCTATGGTGACACTAGGCTTGAGTTTTTTTATAGGTAATGTCGCAACAATCTCATCTTCAGTAATGGTAATTACTTCAGAAGGTGCAGAGACATCTGCAACAGGGCTAGATACCATGATTTCAGAGACTTCAACACCTTTAAGTTCATTTTCAAGTCCACGTATCATGGTGTCTATGTCTTTTATTTCTAGACTTTCCATCATTTTAAATAGTGCTAAGGAGAGGACAAACTCGCCATCTGAACCAAGTGAGAGTAATGATTTAGACTCTGCGATGACTCTAAAAAAACGCTCTATAATCATAGGGCTAAATTTACCATTTCCACCTAGGAGTAGTTCTTTGAGGTAAAGGGTGAGTTCATCGAGTATCATTTCTGCTTCATAGTCCCGTGCCATGTTGATGAAAGCTAAGATTTTAGTACTGTCTTTTCTCATGATGTCTGAGAGTAACGCTTCTAGGTGACTAGGCTCTATGATACCAAGCATCCCTGTAACCGTAGCCACATCTACAAAGTTTTTAGAGTAGACGATGGCTTGGTCAGTAAGCGTGAGTGAGTCTCGCAAACTTCCTGCACCTGAACGTGCAAGTATCTCTAAAGCATCTTTTTCAAAACCGACATTTTCAAGGTTTAAAATGTGCTCTAGATGGGCAAGTACAAGGTTTTGGGGAATCTTTTTAAACCTAAAGTGTTGTGTACGAGAGAGAATGGTTGCGGGTAATTTTAGAGGGTCAGTCGTTGCTAAAATGAATTTAACAAAATCTGGTGGTTCTTCAAGTGTTTTAAGCAGTGCATTAAATGCTTGGTTGGTTAGCATATGGACTTCATCGATAATGAAGATTTTGTAACGCGCGGAGCTTGGTTTATACTTGGTATGTTCTATGAGGTCTTTGATGTCGTCAATACCACGGTTAGATGCAGCATCCATTTCGATGATGTCCATGTGAGCGTTGTCTGCTGCCATAGTACAATGGGTACATGTACCACAGGGGTGAGACGTCGCACCTTGTTCACAAAGCAGGGCTTTTGCAAAGATACGAGCAGTTGAAGTTTTACCCGAACCTCTAAGTCCTGAGAAAAGATAGGCATGAGAGAGTCTGTTACCATCAAGTGCAAGTGATAAAGTCTGAGAGACTGCCTCTTGACCGATAAGGTCATCGAAAGTGGCAGGTCTGTATTTTCTTGCTAGAGCTAATGACACAATTAATCCTCAATTATTTAGTATCAATATTGTAGTTAAATTTTACTTTTGATTGGTATAATTAAGCAAATATAAAATAGATGAAAAGGTTTCTCGATGAAAATGGATAATGAACACGAAAGTCGTAATGTAGATGATAGAAGAAGTTCTTCAGGTAGAGGTAGACGAGGTCTTCCTTCTATGGGAACTATGATGGTTATATGGCCTTTGGTAAAACCACTGCTCAAAACAAAGGTTGGGTGGGCAGTAATAGGTTTAGGTGCCGCTGCATACTTTTCAGGATTTAATCCTTTAGCCTTGGTAGGTATGGGTGGTGCATCATCAACACCAGTAGACAAAGTAGCAGATGAGAAGCAAGCAGTGTTCATTAAAAAGGTACTGGGAAGTACAGAAGAGATTTGGAATACTGTTCTCCCAAAATATGGTATGAGATATAAAGAACCAGTGATGGTACTGTACCGTGGTTCTACACGTTCGGGCTGTGGACATGCTTCTGCACAAATGGGACCTTTTTACTGTCCTGCTGACCAAAAAGTCTACCTTGACTTAGGTTTCTTCGATGAACTAGCACGCCGTCATAATGCGCCAGGGGATTTCGCACAAGCGTATGTCCTTGCACATGAGATAGGACACCACATCCAAAATATGCAAGGAACGCTAGACAAGGTACAAAGTGCCAAACAAAGCTGGGGTAATAGCTCTAAAGCCAATGCACTACAAGTAAAAGTGGAATTACAAGCAGACTGTTATGCAGGGGTGTGGGCGCACCATGCACATACAAAGTTTAACATTTTAGAGGAAGGGGATGTAGAAGAGGCATTAAGAGCTGCCTCGTCTATTGGGGATGATACTTTACAGAAAGAAGCAACAGGCTACGTAAGACCAGATGCTTTTACTCATGGAAGTTCACAACAACGTATAGAGTGGTTTAGACGTGGACTAACTTCAGGTGACTTAGGTAAGTGTAATACGTTTAATTAAATTGTAGGTAGGGAGAGGACACCCTTCCCTCGACCTACAGACACCTCTAACCCCATCTTAGATATAATCTTTTTAATTAAAAATATAAATATTTTCTCGCCAAAGGCGAAGCTTTAGTGAGATGAATTCTAAAAAGAACTTTGTTCGTTTAGAAGAAGAAAGGGTAATAAATAATGAGTTACAATCCAAATGAGATTGAAGCCAAATGGCAGAAAAAATGGGATGATGAAAAGGCTTTTGAGCCTGATGATGCGTTAACAAGAAAAAAGAAATATATCCTCTCAATGTTCCCTTTTCCTTCTGGTAGACTACATATGGGTCATGTAAGAAACTATGCCATAGGCGATGCTTTTGCACGTTACTATAGAAAACAAGATTTTAATGTACTGCATCCCATTGGCTGGGATGCCTTTGGTATGCCTGCTGAAAATGCGGCTATCAAGCATGGTAGACACCCAAAAGACTGGACGTACTCAAACATAGATTACATGAGAAAAGAACTAAACACGCTTGGACTTAGCTTCTCTAAAACACGTGAGTTTGCTACCTGTGACCCACTTTATACAAAGTGGGAACAAGAGTTCATCATAAAGATGTTTGAAGAAGGTTTACTTTACCGTGAGAGCACCACTGTAAACTGGTGTGAAGACTGTCATACAGTTCTAGCCAATGAACAAGTAGAAGAAGGGTGCTGTTGGCGTTGTGACAACCCTGTGGAGCTTAAAGAGATGCCAGGGTATTACCTAGACATCATCAAGTATGCCGATGATTTGTTAGGGGACTTAAAACAGCTTGAGGGTAAGTGGCCAAACCAAGTACTGACTATGCAAAGTAACTGGATAGGAAAGTCTCAAGGGCTAGAGTTTGAATTTGAACTCAGTGAGGCGAGTAAAGCAAAACTTGGTGGAAACTTTGAGAAGTACACTGTGTTTACTACGCGACCAGATACTATTTATGGTGTGACATATTCTGCACTTGCAGCTGAACATCCTATTACCAAATATCTACTAGATAATGATTTACTTGATAGTGCTGTAGCCCAAAAGATAGTAACTATCACCAACATGACAGAGATAGAACGTGCTAAAGAAGGTAAAGAGGGGTATGACTTAGGTCTTACTGTGATTCACCCACTCACACGAGAAGAGATACCTGTATGGACTGCGAACTTTGTACTTGCATCGTATGGTGGTGGGGCTGTGATGTCAGTTCCAGCTCATGATGAGAGAGACTTTGAGTTTGCAACTAAGTATGACTTGCCTATAAGAAGGGTGATAGCTGGTGGTGATGTGTTGCCATATACAGCTGAGGGGTCGTTAGAAAACTCAGACATGTTCACAGGTATGCCAAATGTGGATGCAAAAAAAGAGGTTATCACCATGTTTGAGGCTAAAGAAGTAGGTCAAGGTACTACCAACTACAAGCTAAGAAACTGGGGAATCTCTCGTCAGCGTTACTGGGGTGCGCCTATACCCTTTGTACATTGTACTGATTGTGGGCTTGTGGCAGAAAAGGTAGAAAATCTTCCTATCGCTCTACCTGAAGATGTAGAGATAACAGGAGAAGGGAATCCACTTGAAAACCACCCAACATGGAAGAACTGTGCTTGTCCGAAGTGTGGGAAAGAGGCTGTACGTGAAACAGATACACTTGACACATTTGTGCAGTCCAGCTGGTATCAGTTCCGTTATGCGACAAATCCGAAGAAATGGAATGAAGTAGGCATAGACAAAGAAGATGCGAATTATTGGCTAGGAGTAGATCAATACATTGGTGGGATAGAACATGCTATTCTGCACTTACTTTATGCACGTTTCTTTACTAAGGTACTGCGTGACCTTGGCTACCACGATGTAGATGAGCCTTTTGAGAACCTACTTACACAAGGTATGGTACTTATGGATGGGGCGAAGATGTCTAAGTCTAAAGGTAATACGGTTGACCCAGATGCATTGGTAGAAAAATATGGTGCAGATACGGCGAGACTCTTTACACTTTTTGCTGCACCTCCTGCTAAAGAGCTAGAGTGGAATGATTCAGCTGTTGAAGGTGCGTTTAGGTTTATTAAAAAACTATACGATAGAAAGAGCAAGGTGAGTGGTAAAACTTTACCAGAGATAGACCAAAGTATATTGAGTAAAGAGTCTAAACTTGCACGTGTAAAAGTGTATGAGGCGTTACAAAAGTCTAGTGATGTGTATGAAAAAACCTTTGCATTTAATACACTTATAGCGGCTTGTATGGAAGCGTTGAATGCACTGGATAAACAAGACAATGCAGAGGTATGGACAGAGGGAATGTACATTATGCTTAATCTTTTAGAGCCTATCATCCCTCATGTGACCACAGAGCTTTCTGAAATGTTATTTGACAGAGAAAACCTAGGGGCAAAGCTTGAAGTAAAAGAAGAAGTGTTTGTGCAAGATAGTATCTTGTATATGGTGATGATTGGTGGTAAAAAGCGCACAGAAGTTGAGGTCAGCCCCTCTGCATCTAATGATGAGATATTGGCTACAGCGAAAGCTGCAGGTGCGAAGTGGCTAGAAGGTATGACTATTGTCAAAGAGATAGTCGTTCCAAACAAACTAGTAAATTTAGCCGTAAAACCAAACTAAAAAGTAGGAGAGAAGATGTTAAAAATAGCGATAAGTATAGTGCTTGTATTTGTATTCACTGCCTGTGGCTATAAACCATCTTCTCATATGATTCAAAATATCTTTGCAGATACTATTTTTGTAGAAGTCATAGTAGACAGGGTAGAACCTGAAAACGCACCATTTGTAAAAGATGAAATGAATCGTTTGGTCTATACTCGTTTTAAAGGTCGTGTAACGTCTATAGAAAAAGCAGAGAGTCAAATACGTATTGCTTATGCGGGTAGTACTTTTACACCCCTCTCTTATGAAAAAGGGTATGTAACACGTTATAGTGCAAATATTCGTGTAAGGTTTGATATGTTGACAAAAGAAGGAAGAGTGAAAAAAAATATATCTGCCATACATGAAGCAGATATTCAAGCATCATCACTCACTTCCTCGACACTAAGAACGGAGGCTATTCGTAAAGGCTTGGAAAAAGCCTTGGATGAGTTCTTAGCCTATGTGAGTGCAAAAGGGATGCTCAAAGAGCAAAAATAATGCTAAAACTAAATGCTTTTCTCGAAAATAAACCACTTTACTATAAAGAGATAGACCATGAACGTGTGCATAGTGCATATGAGATACTCACATCACATATAAAACGACCTATGACGGTACATATCGTAGGTACGAATGGAAAAGGGTCTACAGGACGAATAGTGGCACACTTGGCAGCTTTGGGTTTCGATAAACTCAGCCACCAGCCATTATCTGTGGGGCATTATACTTCTCCTCATATAGTCAAGTTCAATGAACGCATTTGGATAGACGGAGCGGATGCTTCTGATGAGGTACTTGAATATGCACATCAAAGACTTTTTACTATCTTAGGGCAAGAGATGTCAGATGCTTTGAGTTACTTTGAGTACACGACACTTTTGGCTTTTGTAGTGTTTGAAAACTGTGATTTGATGGTGCTTGAAGCTGGGCTTGGTGGTGAGTTTGATGCAACCAATGTGTGTGATAAGGAATTGAGTATTGTCACTCCTATAGGCATAGACCATCAAGCCTTTTTGGGTGAGACCATAGAAGAGATAGCCGCTACGAAGATACGAAGTATTCAGAAGCAAGTTTTGTTAGCACCACAGCCTTATGCTACGGTGGTGGAAGTGGCCAAAGAGATTGCGAATGAAAAGGGTGCAACACTATTTACAGTAGGGTCGATGGAATCGACCAATGAAAATCATGGGGCAATGGTCGATTGTATCGACCCTACGTTGATAAACATTTCTAAAGCCAAAGGTTGGGCTGATTATCTTATCACAAATGCTACTGTAGCCCTACAAGCCTTAGATATTTTAAATATAAAGTATGACATCAACGACTTAAAAAGCCTAGAACTCTTTGGACGTTTTTATGCACTAACTCCCAATATTCGTATTGATGTTGGGCATAATCCTTTAGCTGCGCGTGTTATAGAAAAAGCCTTAGATAAAAAAGTAGTACTCATCTATAACTCTTTGGATGATAAAGAGTATGAAGAGGTATTAAGAATACTCAAACCTAAAGTAAAGCGTGTAGAAATTATCAAAATTCATTCACAACGTGCCACAACGCTAGAAGAGATAGAAAAAGCTTTACAAAAAGTGGGGCTAGCATATAGCTATTTTGAAAATAAAATAGATGAAGATGAAAACTATTTAGTTTTTGGTTCATTTTATGTAGTAGAAGAATTTTTAAAACAAAGAAAAAATACGTAGGGTTGGCTTTAGCCGACCAAAAAGTGAGAAAATGTATCAAAGTAATAGTTACCAATACCTAGAAGAATTAAAAGAGACCAAGCTGCTCATCTGTAACAACGACAAAGAAGCAGTACAAATACGTGATGTAGCAGTACTACTAGGCTATGATACATTTGTATTACCAGACTTACGTGTGAGTGTGGGTGAAGATTTACGTGCGTATGCTGAGGATGTACAGTTTCTCTTTTTGCAACTGGCTTCTTTTCATCAAAGTACTAAGAAAAAAGTACTTATCTCTCCATTAAGAACATTGCTTATACCTTTTCCTAAAGCAGAGTATTTTTCTTCTCAAACTATAGAATTTGGTGAGACACTTAATCTTCAGGAGCTCAAAGATACCTTGTATCAATGGGGTTATCATTTTACTGACATCGCTGCACAGCGTGGGGAAGTCTCTTTTCGTGGGGATATTATAGATATCTACCCGATAGATGCAGATAAGCCTTACCGTATTTCACTCTTTGATGAAGAAGTGGAAACCATACAGCATTATGATGAAGGTACGCAAAAACGTGTGAGTGAAGAGCTTGAAGAGCTTAGATTTACCCCTGCATTTTTAGCCTTAGATAAAGCACAGCATGAAGCACTTAAAAATAGATGTGAACGAAGTTCTTATGATACTTTTGTTAAAGATATAGATGCTTTAGGGCTTTGGCATTTAGAAGACTTAGGGCAGAGTGCTTTAGAGCAGTTTTCTGGGGTTTTAGCATCTAATTTAGAGGATGAGCTTAAAGAAGTGTATGAACTTACCGAGCCATTGGTAGAGCGTAAATCATTTTTACTCCCTGCTATTCCTGAGGGTTCAAAGTATAGAGATTTAGAAGCCATTAATCCTAATAAACTTTTGGAGTCACATAAAGATAAAAAGATTACCATCATTGCTAAAAATGAGAGTATCGTAAGAGGGTCTGAATTACATAGCTTTGACAATATAGAATTTGTCTATCAAGAGGGTATTGTCAATCTACTAGGGAGTGATAGGCTTATACTTTCACTCAATAAACCACTCAAACGTAAAAAAGTAAAAAAAGCTTCTATCATATTAGACGAGCTTAAGCCTGGTGACTATGTGGTGCATGAGAACTATGGAGTGGGTATCTTTAAAGGGATAGAAAAAAGAGAAATACTAGGCTCCCTCTCAGAGTTTGTGGTGATGCATTACCAAAATGAAGATGCACTGCTTATACCAGTTTCTAGTCTGGAAGTCATAGACCGTTATGTGGCTGAAGGTGGTTCTTTGCCTATACTTGACCGTATGGGAAAAGCAAGCTTTAAAAAGCTTAAAGCTAAAGTCAAAGAGAAACTCTTTGCCATCGCTTCGCAAATCATTAATCTTTCTGCACAACGACACCTCAAAAAAGGTATCAAACTTAAACGTAATATGGAAGAACATGCCATCTTTATGTCGGAAGCTGGGTTTATCCATACAGAAGACCAAGAAAAAGCCATCAACGATATGCTTGATGACATGAGTTCAGGGAAAATGATGGACAGACTTCTTTCAGCAGATGTAGGTTTTGGTAAAACAGAAGTGGCAATGAATGGAATGTTTGTGTCTGTAAAAAATGGCTACCAAGCGATGATGATAGCTCCTACAACTTTGCTTTCTTCTCAACACTTTAAAAGTCTAAAAGAGCGTTTTTATGCACATGGTATAAAAGTAGCGAAGCTTGATAGGTTTTCAACAGCCAAAGAGAAGACACTTACCCTTAGGGGACTAGAAGAAGGCACTATAGATGTAGTGGTAGGTACCCATGCGCTCCTTAAAGCAAAGTTTAAAAACCTTGCCCTTGTTATCATAGATGAAGAGCATAAGTTTGGGGTAAAACAAAAAGAAACACTCAAAGAGATAGCCATAGATGTACATCTACTTTCTATGTCAGCTACCCCTATACCGCGTTCACTAAATCTTGCACTCTCTGATGTAAAAAGTTTTTCTGAAATTCTTACACCTCCCACAGAGCGTCAAGGGGTGAGAACCTTTGTAAAGTCTTATGATGATAAAGTGATTAAAGAGGCTATTTTAAGAGAGATGCGTAGGGGTGGGCAGATATTTTATGTGTTTAATTCCATTGCAGGGATAGAGGCAAAGAAGAAAATCTTACTAGAGATACTTCCGAAACTCCGAATCGCTGTGCTTCACTCCAAAATTTCAGCCAAAGAAACCGAAGATGAAATGATGCTTTTTGAAGATGGTGAATATGATGTACTCCTCTCTACTTCCATCGTAGAGTCAGGGATACACATGCCTCATGCAAATACGATGATAGTAGATGGGGCAGATAACTTTGGTATAGCAGATCTTCATCAGTTACGTGGGCGAGTAGGGCGTGGAGGCAAAGAGGGATATTGTTATTTCATGGTGACAGATAAAGAACGTTTGACTGAAAATGCAAAGCGTAGATTATTGGCTTTAGAGTCTCACTCAGACTTAGGCTCTGGGGCAGTACTTGCCTTTCATGACCTTGAAATACGTGGTGGAGGTAACATCATAGGAGAAGCCCAGTCTGGGCATATTAAACAAATAGGATACTCCCTTTACTTACGTATGCTTGAAGATGCCATTAAAGAGCTAAGTGGTCAAGACAAAGAAGTGGCACATAACATTGATATGAAGCTCTCAGTAGATGCCTACTTAAATGAAGAGCTTATAGAAGAAGATAGACTAAGACTTGAACTTTACCGTAGACTCTCTCTTTGTGAGACAACAGGTGAAGTGTATGAAATAGAAGCAGAGATAGCAGATAGATTTGGTAAACTAGATATTATTACCAGACAGTTCATAGATGTGATGGTGATGAAAGTATTGGCACGTGAAAAAGGTGTCTCTAAAGTTTCTTCTTATGGTGAGAATGTCTTTATAGAGTTTAGAGACGAAAGTTTAGAGAGAAAAGTGCTAAAATCTGAAAGCAAAGATGATTGTGACATTATTATGACAGCCATGGGATACTTAAAGTCTAAGATGATAAAATAGGTCTTTAGAAGTTCAAGGGGGAGATGATGACCTTAGAAGCCGATATACTCAAAGGCAAGTACTTTCCTAAAGACAGCAGAGATAGATTACGTGCTGTAATGGTCTCACTGTTAGTTTATTTACCAGTTCTGGCAATGGCTTTTGATTTATATGAAAGTATCAAGTATGGGTATCATATGATGGCTATATCGGAATTTGTCACTATGCTCTTACTTTATGGATTTTATATTTTCTTTCCACGTCATTTTAGTATAGATACTATTTCAAATATTATCTTGGCAATCTTTTCCTTTTTTCTCTTAACCTCACTATTTATTCCTGATTATAATGCAGAATTTACACTCTTTTGGTTTGCCACTTTACCTATTGTGGCATTTTTCTTTTTAGGCAAAGAAAAAGGTGTCATATGGACAGGAGTGATTAGCCTTGGATTTATAATCATATTGGCATTGTCTAAATTTGGATTTGTTACACTTTTGTATAAAGATTCTCTTTTAATACAAATGATTTTTGCGTACCTTACTGTTTCATATATTGTGTACATTATTGAACTGGAACGGAGTAAGTATGAGAAAAAGCTTAACACTTCTGTAGAAAACAATAGACTGCTCTTTAAAGAAGTACATCACCGTACAAAAAATAATATGCAAGTAATGATGGGACTACTAGAAACACAATCTTTCAAAATAGATGATCCCAAATACAAAAAAATGTTTTTAGCCCATGTAGACCGTATAAAGGCTATGAGCTTTGTTCATGAAAATCTTTATAATGGTAACTCTTATGAAGAAGTAGACATGCATAAGTATTTGGAGGGGATACTCAATAACTTACAAAAAATTACACAACATACTATTATCACAGATATTGACTATATTACACTAGGCATAAAAGACAGTATCAGTTTGGGACTCATTGTGAATGAAGCTGTAAGTAATGCCATAGAGCATGCTTACAGCGCAGGGAGCTATAGAATAGACGTGACACTCAAATGTCATGAAAAGAAATGTATTTTAACTGTCCAAGATGAAGGATTGGGATTCGATACTGAAAAAGAGTATCAATCCTTAGGAATGCGACTTATAGAAGACTTAAGTATTTCTTTGCCTAAGGGTAAGTTGGAAATTTATGCCAACAAAGGTACAAAGATACAAGTTTATTTTGATGTATAGTCACAAGAAGGAGATAATATGGAATTACCAAAACACATTTTGATTGTAGAGGATGAGGTTATTACTCAAAGGTATTTAAGAGATATATTGGGGCAATATGACATTGAGAGTACAGACTGCTATGACAATGCAAAAGAGACTTTAGAATCCATAAAAATAAAAAAATATGATTTAATCTTGATGGATATAAACATTAAAGGGTCTATGGATGGTATACAGCTCTCTAGAGAAATTTTACGTACGCAGAGTATTCCTATCGTTTTTATCACTGCACATAATGATGATAATACTTTCCAAGAGGTACTGGAGCTTGCTCCTTATGGGTTTATAGAAAAGCCTTTTTCTAGTAAAGATGTTGTTTTTAGTATAAAACTAGCCTATAAACGTTACATACAACATGAAAATAAAAATAAAGTAGCCATAGCAGATGTCCAAATTAACAATAAAGTAGCGTTAAACAACGAGTATAGTTATGATACCAATACAGCAGTTTTATATCAGCATGACAAAATGGTAAAACTTAACCACAAGCAAAATCAACTGTTAGAAATACTTGTAAAAAATGTAAACAATGTCGTCTGTTACGATGTCTTTATAGCTACCATTTGGAAAGATGAATTTGTAGCAGACTCAGCACTGCGTACTTTGGTTTATTCTGTTCGTAAAGTTGTGCCTGAACTTATCATTATTTCTCATAGTAAGATGGGATACTCTCTAAAGACTAAAATAGAAACTTAATTGATTTGACAAAAATGTGACATTTTTTCGTTAAACTTATGTCAATACAATTATACTGTATTGAAAAAGCTAAACTCATTGTGAAGTGAGGACAGAAAACTAAGGGACTTTTATAAAGTTAGCCGAGTTGCCGTAAATAGTATGCTCTATTTTTTGTTTAGATAAATAGCTTTTTCTCTATATGTAATTAGTATACATTACAGGAGTTATTATGAAGTTATTTGAGTTAATGAAATTAAGACAAGAGGTTTATAATAAAAAATATTTTTATTTTCTAAAAAAGTCACGTGATTATTTTATGGTAATTTTTGCATTTACTAGTATGACTATACATGCATCAAACACAAGTAATCTTGGAGAACTGTACCCCTTACAAGCACATGCTGTTAGTATCACTGATTCCTTACAAAAAAATGATTTTATTATGATAAGGACAAACAATGACAAATACTAACAGTGTATATAGATTTTTAAAACTTTTCCTAATCTTATGGATGATGGTTCTTATGCCTATGCAAATTATGGCTGTAGATACAGATAACGACTTGATAGATAACATTCTTGACCTCGACGATGACAATGATGGTATTTTAGATACGGTGGAAGGTTCTTGTACTGCTGGAGTTAAATGGGCAATAACATCACCAGAAGACCCTATAGCAAATAGCTCGGGAGATATACTTGCTACTTTGACATCGGGTGGGGTAGTTGTTAACGCAACTGTATCAACGAATGGAGGTTTTTTTAGAGCTTCATTTGCTGAACGAATTAATTATAGTGAAAACACCAAAGGTAATGGTACCTATACGATTGCCTTGGACACTGCTATAGAGAACGTAACCCTATATGTTGACAATATTGGAAAAAGTAATAATAGTAGAGATCCTTTGTTGGGTGACTTTACTTTGGTATTTGAAGATGGAACAGTTATAAATAATGCAGCATTTACCGTAACACAAGCTACGGGCGGCTTTATAAAAGGTGGATCATCAACGGAAGGTTTAATTAAAAAAACAGTAAATGGTAAGGAGTATCTTGCTGATCCCTCTACAGGTGGTCCAAATGGGTCTGATCATAACCAAGCTTATGGTCTTATAACATTCCCTGATATAGGGGTAGAAGGAAAAGCGTTAAAGTCTATTACTTTTACAACTTTAAAGAATGGAATAGGTCCCTCAGCACTGTTTGGACTAAAAGGATGTGCACCAGTAGATACAGATAAAGATGGTACACCAGACTACTTAGACACAGACTCTGATGGTGATGGTTGTCCAGATGCAGTAGAAGGTGGAGCTAACTTTACTGCAGCAGATATAGACGCAAACCTGTTTCTTACAGGTGGCGTAGATGCTAATGGTATACCTCTTGTAGCGGGTACAGGGCAGGCAAACACGGTAGCTAAAAAGACCAATGCGGTCATTAGTATAGTTACACCAGCGAGTGAGCAAAATGTACTTATTGGGAATGATGCTACATTTACTGTAGGTGCAACAGGAAGCTCGAAAAATTTTGATACAAATATAACCACCGATATCACAGCAGGACTTACATACCAATGGCAAGTTAGTACCGACATTGGTGTAAGCTTTACAGACTTGGGGGGAGAAACAGCTTCAAGCTTAACTCTTCCAGCTGTGACCTTAGGTATGCATAATAATGTCTATAAAGTCATCATCTCTCATGCAGATAGAGCAGGATGTACAGAGGAAAGTATTGCAGTACTTAAGGTAGAAAATCCTCAAATTGCACTCATCAAAACAGCAAGTATAGGTGGTACAGGTGTCGCAGGTGATACGATTACCTATACCTTTGCAGTCACCAACACAGGGAATGTAGACCTTACAAATGTAATCGTAACCGACCCACTGACAGGACTTGTTCTCTCGGGTAGTCCACTAGTAGCATTGGTAGCAGGTACAACAAATAACACTATTATAGGAAGCTATACGATTAAACAAAGTGATATGAATACCGGAAGTATCACAAACTCGGCAACAGTAACTGCAACACCACCAAGTGGTCCAGTTGTTACTGATACATCAGATGATGATAATGCTACAGAAGATGACCCAACAGTCACAACACTCACACAAACAGCAAGCTACACCGTAGCTAAAGCAACGACTGATATACCAAGTAAAAAAGGTGATACACTTACCTATACATTCGATGTAAACAATACAGGTAACGTAAACCTTACAGCGATTAGTGTAACCGATGCGAAATGTGCAGCGACACCAACACTTACTTCAGGGGTTTTACCTCTAGTGCCAGGTGCAGTGGCTCAGTATTCATGTACCTCAGTTGCAGTGACACAAGCAGAAGTAGATGCAGGTAAAGTAGA
>Ga0256824_10000108_pt1 | contig 27097 bp, 17 predicted proteins | sample CV67metaG_FD_191570 | JGI IMG/M metagenome (GOLD analysis project Ga0256824, IMG submission 191570) | Hydrothermal vent microbial communities from East Pacific Rise, Pacific Ocean - CV67 | ecosystem: Environmental > Aquatic > Marine > Hydrothermal vents | place: Pacific Ocean: East Pacific Rise...
ATTTTAAATATTGTTTTAATTCAATCACCAATAGAAGATTCTATGGTTAACTTTTTAGCCCCTATAATTTTCAACACAGACACTAAAAAAGTTTCACAAATAATCTTACCTGAAGCTACAAAATACGGTGTTGCTGAAAAAATATCTTCTTATTTTACAAAATAATATAAACAAACTATGTATTGTTAATTTCCTAATATAACATATATAGTTTTGTGTAAATTTAGCTAATAAAAATCTTTTTATATCTATCTTTATCAAGATAAGATTAAAAAAATACTCTTTAGTTATAATTTTATAAATTTACTTTCAAGGACTTTAATTTATGCCTTTTTTAAAATTACTTATTTTACCTTTTCTTATGTTTACCTATGTTAGCGCATATAATAATGGTACTGACCATGCGGATACAATTGAAGTATTGGTAGATGTAGACAGTGATGCTAATGAAACTCAAGTATATGATACAGATGATGATAATGACTATCAAGACTATAAATTTTCAGTTGGTAAAGATGGTTTACTACACATAACATATAAAGGAACTGATGATTCTCGTCATGATTGGATGATAGGAACTTCAGAGGGTGATGATGATATTTATGATGATGGAAATAACAAGAAAAAAGATTTTAATGTTTTTGAGGTTCAAGCAAATACAAACTACTACTTAAGAATTAAAAGAGATAATGATTTAGAATACACAATAGAATGGGATTATGTAGCAGCAACAGATGTAGAAGAAGCTGATGGTATTTGTGGTGGAACAGAAGAGAGTGATGGAAGCACTAAAATTGGACCTTGTGAAATGACTACAATAGGTGGAGAGAGTTATAAAAAAATTCAATTAGTAAATGCTACTGATGGAAATATTAATACCATAAGAGTTGAATATACAGATAATAGTCAAGGTACACCAAATACTAAAACAGGTTGTAAAACAGAGCCTAGACCATATAGTGATGATTCAAATACATCTCATGATTGTTTATCTACTGGTAAAAAGGCTTTCTTTAACTTTAGAACACACTCAATGACACCTGATGATGATGATGTTTTTATTTTAATAGAAGCAGGTATGGGTGGAAAATGTAGTAGTGGTGATGATATTACAATCACATATAAAGATGAAAATGGAAATGCTTATGCTGGTGCTGTTGAAACTTGTGTTGAACCTACATTTTGTTATGACTATGCTTATGAACAAAATGGTAGATATTTTACAGAAGACAACAACGGAACAGAGAGACCAAGACTTGTTGGAAAAGTAGATGATAAAAAAGATATTGGTGTAAAATTTTATATTACAAACAGTGACCCTGAAGCAAATATGATAGCTAGAGATATGAATATATCTATTTTAGATATAAACAAAACTCAAGCACATTATGAGTACAACACAACTATGAAAACTTTACCAAAAAGTATAATTCAAGAGACATTAGTTGATGGAACTGATGAAGATGATGAAGCTTATATTGATGAAAATGATGACAATGTAAGTATTAGAAATATAGATATAGGTTCAGTTAGTCCAACAGATAGATTCTATGCTCACTTTAGAATAGATGAATTAAATACAACTGAGGCAGATGAAAATACTACGGGTGATGATATAAATATGTCATTAAATATTAGAATCTCATATAAAGTTTCAAACAAATCATTTGATTTAACTGTTGGTACAGATGAGATAGATATTTGCCAAAATGGTGGAGCTTCTTATTTACCTAAACCAGGCTTATTTAATGTTGTTCATAAACCAATTTATGACGCAGATACAAAATACAATATTCCAACACAAGTATCTTCAAGAGTTGGAAATATGGAGTTATTATCTCTTAAAGAGGGTGAAGATGATGAACTTAAAAAAAAGACTACAATAGTAGCAGTTGAAATTATAGATGTTTCTGCCTTTCATTACACAGAGGCAACTTGTCAAGAGCAAGATAGTAGTGTAAATAGTGATAAAAAGGTTTGGATTATTTTTGATGATAGTCAAAAAACTGACTTTGATAAGACAGCCTTAGACCAAGCTATAGTTAACAATATGACATCACTAAATGAAAGCTCAGAATTTTATGAAGATATTCGTAGAGGTGTAGCATATAGAGTAAGTTACAATACTCCAAATGAAGATAATGCTGACTATATAACACTAGATAAAAATGATGATGGTGATTATAATATAACAAATATTAGTGGTTTAGATGACAATGATAATAACTGTTTAATAAACTATAAAACAGATAAAGTAAAAGATAGATGTGATGATGGTTTTATGAATAAAGACAAATTAACACAATGTATGGAGTGTCTTTATGGTGGTGTTACAAATGGAGATTCTAAAACTGGAACATCATTTGTATGTTCAAGAGATAATTTTTCAATAAGACCAGAAGCATTTAAAATAACTGTTAAAGACCAAAACCAAGAAAATGGTAATTCAGTTATACAAATAGGTACAAATGAAGGAAATTTAACTCATCCTGTAACATCTACAGAACATTTAGCAGCTGGATACAAATATAAAATGGAAATCAATGCTACCAATTTTTTAAATTCTGATGCTACAAGTGGTTATACATCTTTATTTAAAGAGAAAAAAATAGAATATATTTGGTATCCAAATAAAGATAAAAATGTATCTGGATGTAATGATGATTCTAACTACTCTACTCCTGCTACATTTATAGATGGTAAAATAGAACAAAATAGTTCTATTGACCAAGTTGGTAGATATAAAATAACATACTTAGATAAAATGTGGACAAGTTCTGACTGGAATGAAACAGAGATGGAGCATCATAAAGGTGATTATTTTTATTCTAAATCTGTACCTGATTGTACAAAAGATTCTACTATTGTATATGATGAAGATGATTCAGATAAAGACCATAAAAATGGATGTGATACAAGTTCAGAACACAACAATACAGAGAACAACACAAGTTTTAGAGATTACAATGTAACATTACATCCATATAAATTTTATAAAGATTTTAACGATATAAATATATCGATAGGTACAGAACATAATCAAACAATTAATGACAACAATATGTCTTTTGTTTATATGTCAAATATGGCTAATGATAATGATGAAAATATGTCTTTTCATCTTAATGGTTATATTAGAGCAAGTGGGAAAAATGATTCTAATCTTACAAACTTTGTTACAACATGTTATGCTAAAGATATAGCTATAGATATAAATACTACAGATAGAGTACACCAATTAACAGCTTTTCAGTATAGATTTAAAACATTTGAAAACAATGGAACTCTCATATACGATTCTAATGCTACAGATTTTAACAATACAAATGTTGATATGATTCATATAGGGGAAGGTAATTTTTCTAAAGATTCTAATGGTTCTATTTTAACAATTTTAAATCTAAACTATAATAGAGATAAAGGGAATCCTGTAAATGCAATGTCAGTTAGATACCATAACTATATTATAGATTGTAATAATAGTGCTGATTGTAAATTTGATGCTAATTTAGAAAGAAATATATCGGCAAAGAATCAAGCATTAGATATAAATAAAACAATTAAACATTATTATGGTCGTACTCATGCTTCAAGACAAAGATACTCAGGTTCAGAAGGTGTCGCTAATATTTACTATGAAGTTTATTGTTTTGATAATCCTGATGGAAAAGATTGTAATAAATCAATGCTACAAGATGGAACAAATTCAAATAGAAGTAGTGATATTAGATGGTATATAAATACTAAACATACAAGTGAAAATGGTGTAGCTGGTGTAGTTACTGAAAAAGATAATATCAATAATGTAACAGAAGCAAATACAACTGGAAATCATCCTGATGTAACAACTTTAATGAAGTATAATGGTTCACAAGGTTACCCTTATAAAACTACAATGGAAAATAATGCTTCAGAATGGTTAATTTATAATGCAAAAGATATTAATTCAAATAAAAATAAATTTTCTGTAGAGTTTGAAAGTAATAACTCAATTGGTTGGAGTGGTGCTCACGAAACAAATACATCAACAAAAACCTCAGATGTAACTAGAGTAAATAGAAGAAGTATGTGGTAATATTAGGTTTTAACCTAAATTACCAACATACTTCAACTATTTTTTATAGGTAAATCCTATGAAGAATAAAATAAATTTTAAAACCATATTTTAGGGCTTGGACTTTAGTCCAACAAGAGAATTGAACTAAAGTCCAAGCCCCTTATTTCATATTTATTTAAAGAAAAAACATAAATTAAGCTTTTTTGAAAATTTCATCATATTTACATATATTTTTTATCTAAAAAATCTCCTTTCAGCACGAATAAAGCTTATTAATTTCATAATATAATAATTATCTTTTATAATTAAAGGAGTTTATTATGAAGAATCTACATATAATTAAGCAATTTTTAAAACATTTTCTACTATTTTTTTTATTGATTAATATATCTGTCATATCTGCTAGTACAATTAATGTATCGGTAAATAATAATATAGATGATGCTGAAGAAGATGTTAGAAATGGCTCTATAAATAGAAGCAGTAGTGACTTGGAAATGGTTATTGATAAAGTAGATGGTAAAAATCATGACCAAATTATAGGTGTTAGATTTAGAAATATAAACATACCATCTGGTTCTAGAATTTCTAATGCTTACATAACATTTCAAGCTGATAAGAAAGAAAGTAGAGCAACATCATTAACAATTTATGCTCATAATTTTGGAAACTCTCTCCGTTATACAGATACTGACTATGATATCTCTAGTCGTGCTAAAACAGCAGGTATAGCTTGGAATAATATACCAACTTGGTACAATCACCTTAATTATAATACACCTAATTTATCAACTATAGTTCAAACTGTTATAAATAGATGTGATTGGAATTCAGGAAATGCTATCTCTTTTATTATTGAAGGTTCAGGTAAAAGAAGAGCTGAATCTCACGATGGAAGTCATAGAGCGCCAAAACTTTTTATAGAGTACGATTCTACAACTACACTAACTGCTAATGACGATAGTGCTACTACACAAAGTATCCCTGTTACGATTCCTGTGTTAGATAACGATTTATCTGGAACAGGTGAAACTTTTACACTTGTTAACATTACATCAATACCAAGTGATGGAACAGTAACAGTAAATCATGATAATACAGTAGTTTATACACCTGATGTTGGTTTTGTTGGTACAGATACTTTTAGTTATAGAGTTAACAATAGCGCTCCAGATACTTCTAATGAAGCAACTGTAACTATTAATGTTACAGAAGCACCTTTAACTTGTGTTAGTTATGATAACAATTTAAATGATACTTGTAATGGAAATAGCATACTCTTTTTAGATGGTAAAACACCTAATGTTAGAGGTTGTATAACAGGTAGTTCAGCAGATAGTGATTCAGCTCATAAAGATGATTACTATAAATTTACAGTTGGAAATGATTATGGTATTTTAAACATAACAACATCATCACCAAATCATGAACCGTACCACTTAGCCATAGGTAACAGTTGTGATGGTGAACAATACCACCTATATAATACAACAGCAGAAGAACATACCATAGACCCTATACCTCTTTCACCCGGTGATAGTGTATATATTTATGTAAAAGAAACTGGAGGAGAAGAGGATCAATATAGACTTGATTTCAACTTTACAACTGCATCTTTTATAGCAAATGATGATAAAGATGTAGTAACACCAAATAGTCACAAAATTATAGATATATTAGAAAATGATTCTCCAGGTAATGGAAATTCTATTGATGTAAGTAGTGTTACTATAACTCAAGTTCCAACACATGGTAGTGTTGGTATTTTTGCTGATGGAACAGTACAATACACACCAACTACTAATTATAAAGGTAATGATACATTTAAATATACAGTAGATAACAATACTGGAGCAACATCTAATGAAGCAACTGTAAGTATTACAGTAGGTATAGTAGCTGGTAGTAGAGAATTTACTATAAGAAATCCTGTCGAGACTAGAAATATTCAAGGAAATTATTTTATTGGTGGTAATACAAATATATGTATTACTAACCTTAGATACAATGATTCTATAGTAAATACTATGAATCCTTTAAATTGGACTTGTTCAGCTAATGTTCATGCCAATAATAATTACTATACAAAATATAATGATGTAGATTTCAACCCTTTTACATTTAATTCATCTAGTTTTGATTTAAATATTTCTGAAGGTTCAGAAGTTGTTTGGGCAGGATTATACTGGCAAGGTTTTTTACATAACAGTGGAACTATTGGTAAAATAGGTCCTATGGAATGGAAAAATGATTTTAGATTCTTACAATCTATAACAAAACAACCAACAGTTGATAATAGAGAAAATAAAGATGACTCTGCTTGTGGAGGGACAGGTAGTCGTTGTAGACCTGGATTGGATTTATCTGTAAACTCTTATGATGCTGAAAAAGTAAAATTTAAAACACCAACTTCAGGTGCTTATATAGATGTAGTAGCTGAACAAGTTGATTATGACCATTTAGGTTATTCTGGGTTTAAAGATGTAACAAATTTACTTGATTTAAACAATCCAAATGGAACATATACAGTAGCTAATATACAATCACACCAAGGGCATGAACATAGTCATGGTAACTTTGCTGGTTGGTCTTTAGTTGTAATTTATAAAAATGTAAATGAAGACTATAGAAATATAAGTGTCTTTGATGGTTATGCTACTGTAACAAGTAGTTTTCAGCAAGATATAGAAATATCTGGTTTTTTAACACCAGATACTACACACCCTATTAACTCAAAAGTTTCTTTTTTCTCTATGGAGGGTGAACCAGGTGGAAGTTCAACAAATATTGGTGATAGACTAAGATTAGTAACAGATATATATGATGGAAACTTATCTAATGCAGAGAATCCTTGGTATGATGTTTTTAACTCTACTATTACAAAAGTAGATACACGGAATCCATCTTTAGCTTATAATGTTGGTCTTGATATAGATACATTTGAATTGACAGGTAAAATTGGGCCAATGCAAAGTTCTGCCATCTTAAGACCAAGGTCAACTGGAGATAGATACACACCATCTGTTTTTATTTTTTCAGCAGATATTTATACTCCAAAATTTTGTTATGATTATTCATATCAACAAAATGAGGAGTATTTCACAGAAGACAATACAAATAATTCAATACCATATATAGTTGGTAAAGTTGATACTACTCACCCTGTTGAAGTAAAACTATACCTTAGAAACAAAGAAAATTCTAATGTAATGGCTCAAAATATGAGAATGAAAATAACAGATATAAACACAACCCAAGCTGAATATTATACAGGAGAAAGTGCTACAGGTAGTGTTTATTTAACAGCACCAAATAGCATAACAAAAGATTTAGTTCCTGATAGTAGCTTAACTATTGACAATGAGTTTGGAGAGTATATTAAAGATATATCTATAGGTGATGTTGGAAGTTATGAATATTTTTACCTATACTACAGTTTAATGCCAAAAATGACAGATTTAAATATGTCTATTGAAGCAACTGTTAATTATGATTTACATATAGAACTTGCTGGTACAGTGTTTGATGTTGCTTATGCTACTCAATTAAGCAATAAAATTGAGATGTGTACTGAGAATAACTTTGAGTATAGACCAGTAACTGGTATTTTTAATGTTGTGCATAATGACTACTATAATAAAGATTTAGGTGGTGCTAACCAATACTATAATTTACCAACTCAGGTAACTTCAAGAGAGGGAAATTTCAAAGTTCTTGCTCTTGATATTAACAATAATGATACACTAAAACCATTAAGTACCATAGTAGCTGTAGAGATGATTGATGTTGCTGCCTTTCACGATACAGAAGCATCATGTAAAGAACCATCTAGTTCTATATCTGAAAAAATATGGGTACTATTTGAAAATAACACAACATCAACTATGTTTGATAAAAATGCTATTACCAACTATATAGGTTTAAATAATACAATCTCTTCAAGTGCTGAATTTTACAAAAATGCTAGAGCAAATACAGCATTTAGAGTAAGTTATAATGTATCTTTAGATGGTAATGGTTCTCTAGTAGAGATAAAAAAACAAGGTGATGATTATAAAATAGTTAATTATACTCAAACTATACCAAGTGGTTCATGTGCTTCGTCTGTTATTTATCCTATAGATTCATCAACAAATGCTACAACAACATCTATAACAGATGCTTGTGGTAGTGATGGTGATTTACTATCTACTAAACATTTACAATCTTGTATGGAATGTATATATGGACTTCATACAAAAATGATATGCTCAAGAGATAATTTTGCTATAAGACCTGAAGCATTATCTATAAAACTAAATGACCAAAATCAAACCAACACATCAGTTAAACTTAGATTGGATGATAATATATCTGGAATTACAACAACATTATCTACAAATGTACTAGATTTAGCTTCTGGATATAACTACAATATAGAGGTAAATGCTACAAATCATTTAAATAATGATTCTTCATCTGGTTATATTAAAACATTAAGTGTAACCAATGGAGATGTTACAAACTATATTTGGGAACCTCATAGTGGTTCTATTACAACAGGATGTAATGATATAACAGATAAAAATATATCTATATCATTTATAAATGGTAAAGTAAATACTATTACATCTAATGACCAAATTGGTGAATATAGACTATCTCTAATTGATAAAACATGGACTAAAGTAGATAATAACCCTGTATTTATGACTCATCACACTGGAGCATACTTTTTAAATAGTGCTACTAAAGATTGTATAGCGAATAGCTCTATAACAAATCCAGTAAGTGCTACAACTGGAAATAAAATACCATTAATAGGATGTTATATAAGTAGTAACCATAATAGTAGTGGTTATACTTATAAATATAGAGATTACAATGTAAAATTTCATCCATATAAATTTGACCTATCTAGTGTAATACCATCAACTGGATTAAACCATACACCATTAAATACAAACTCTTTTGTTTATATGACAGATATTGATGCTTTTTCAGCAAAAGATGAAAATATGTCATTTCATTTAAATGGTTCAATTAAAGCAACTGGTTATAATAATGTTATAAATACAAATTATGTAGATAACTGTTTCGTAAAACCAATTTCACTAAGCGTAATTAAAACTCCAATATCTGGTGCTACTGCTTACAGATACAGACTCTATACTCTAAATAGTGACAGTTCAGTTTCAAATTCGGCTAATGATGACCTCAACAATAGTTCAGATAGTATTAATGTAAGTTCATCAGAGTTTAAAAAAGATTTAAATGGTTCAATAGATACTATTTTAAATCTGAATTTTAAAAGAACAGTTAACAAAGCCCTAAATCCAGAAATCTTAACTTATACAGCTTACGAAGTAAATACGACAACAACATTTAATGCTGATTTAATAGATTCTAAAACAGCTCATGGGGATTTAAATATAAGTTCAGCAGTAAAATATTATTATGGTCGTACACACTCTTCAAGACAAAGATATAAAGATGATAATGGTACAGCCAATATATATTTTGAAGTGTTTTGCCACAAAAATATAGATGGAAATGATTGTAACAAATCATTACTTCAAAATGGAATTACTTCAAAAAGAACAAACGATATGAGATGGTTTATAAATGAAGAACATAATAGTTCAGTAGATGGTGTAGTTGGTAAAATCATACATCATATAGGAACAGGTTCAATATCTGATATTGTTAAAGCTACAACACCAACAACTACAAATCCAGCACAATCAACTATAACTTATGATGGTAGTTATGGTCATCCATACAAAACTACTATGGAAAACAATGCTTCATCTTGGTTAATCCATAACGAGTTTGATTCAACAGCAGATAGAAATGAATTCTCAGTAGAATTTGAAGCTGAAGCAATTGGATGGAGTGGTAAACACGAAACAAATGTAACTGTAAAAGATGAAAAAGTTCCAGTTAGAACAAACAGAAGAAGTATGTGGTAAAACACATCCTCTTCATACCCACTCCTTTTTTCTAATACCAAATTTAATCTTATTTAAGCTTTATTATACTTTTTATGTTATAGACTTATAGTAGTTATAAAATTACTATAAGGGTATATTATGCAACATTTTAATTCTAATTATTTTTTTAAATTATTTTTTTTACTTATTAGTACTTTCACACTACTCAATGCAGGGACATATAGTGAAGAAACAGATAGCACTACAGCAGAAGAAAGAAGTCAACCAGGGGAAGATCATGATAAAAAAGTTACAATAGATCTTGATTATTATCACATAGGAAAACATGAACATTATGAATATCTAAATGGTATTAGATTTCAAAATGTAAACATACCAAAAGGTACAACAATTACAAGTGCTTACCTTCAGTTTACTTCTGCTAAAGACCTTAATGAAACAACAAATATAATTATTCAACTAGAAGATATAGATAACTCTTCTGAATTTGGAGATAATGATGAAAATATATCTAAGAGAGTTAGAACTTCAAACAAAGTAGAGTGGAACAAAATAGCAGAATGGAAAACAGATAAAACTGAATCTGAAGAAAAAACTCCTGATTTAAAAGATATAATCCAAGAAGTTATAAACAGAGATGGTTGGGTTGAAGGAAATAGTCTCTCCATTATATTAACAAATGGTGACAGTTGTGAGAATGAGGATTGTTTAAGATATGGTGACGGTAAAGATGGTAGCAGTGATATAGCACCAAAATTAACCATTGAATATGAATCAGACCCTATAGCATCTGTAGATGATATTTCAGTTAAAGAAAAAACAGATGAAGATGTTACCCTTACATTTACGATTCAACTTGACAAAGATGCTCCTACTGATGGTTCTACATTTAAGTACTCACTAACAGATGGTACTGCTGAAAAGGGAACTGACTATGAAGTTAAAAGTGGTGAAACAGGTGAAGATGAAAACATAACAATAGCTGAAGGTGAGGATAGTAGAACAATTTCCATAACTATTAAAGGTGAAGATGTTCAAGAAGATGATGAAACATTTACTATAACCATAGAAGCTGTTGAAAACCTAACAATAAGAGATTCTGAAGAAAATGCAACTGGGACTATTGAAGATGATGATACTCCTACTTGTACAAAATCTGATACTATTAACTTAGTTATGAAAAATAATAATGGTGATGCCGAAGAATATGGAGATACAGTAAATAAAGATAGCAGTAAACTAGAGATGATGTACAATAAAGATAATGATGATAAAGAACAAAAGATAGGTATGGTTTTTGAGGGTGTAAATATTCAAAAAGATTGTTATGTTAAAAAAGCATATATTCAGTTTAAATCTTCATCTGACAGAAACAACGATACTTCTGTTCTGATATATGGTGAAGATGAAGATAATGCTTCAACATATGAGAGTAAAAGAAAAGTAACAGATGTAAATACAACAGATGAATTTGTAGAGTGGGGTAACATTGCAGATTGGACAAGTGGTCAAAAAGATGAAAAAACAAGAACTACAAATGTATCTTGTTTAGTAGAACATATCTTACATCGTGAAAACTGGGAAGAAAATAATACTATGGGATTTGTCTTAAAGCCTGCAGATAGTTGTGTTGATGAGACCTGTGTTAGAAAAGCATACTCTGGAGAAGGAGATAGCGATGAGAGACCAGTTCTACATATAGAATATAGTGATGATCCAGCAGATAGTAGACCTTGTCAAATAGCCGTAGATGATTCTTACCATGTAAGAATGGGTTCAACAATAACACTAGATGTGACATTAAATGATGCTAGTGAAATTGATGATGATAGTCTTGAAATCAATGCAACTGCATCACATGGTGGAGTTAGCGTTGATGGTAATAGCATAATTTATGATCAAAATGAAAGTGGCTACACAGGTGATGATAACTTAACTTATACAGTAAAAGTTGATGGAGTAGTTTCAAACATAGCAACAGTAAGATTAAACATTAATCTTCAAGGTGGAGATGTAAAATTTTATATAGTAAACCCTCCTAAAACAAGAAATATACAAGGGAATTATGTATTGGGTGGAAATACTATTGTATGTAAAGCAGACAGTGAGAGTGTAGAGTGTGAAAATAGTACAAATGGTGATAATGATTATGTTAAATACATAGATATTGATGGAGATACTAATACTTACAACTCTTCAACATTTACACTAAATATTCCAGAGAATTCTACAATCATCTGGGCAGGACTCTTTTGGGGTGGTTTGATACATAATAGTACGGATGGTAATGATTGGAAAAAAGATGATAAAATAGATAATGCAGATGAGTATGATGGTGGACCAGGATTGGATTTAGATTCTAATAATACTCATTATGATACAGATAAAGTACTATTTAAAATTCCAAGTAAAACTGAATATGAAGAGATAGATGCAAAAACACTTTATTACTCAAAGTATGCATATAGTGCTTTTGCAAATATTACAGATTATTTAAAAGAAAACAATGCTACTAAGAGTAGTGAAGCTGAAGGAAACTACACACTTGCTAACCTGAGTATTAACCATAAAAAAATAAATAATCATGGTAACAGTGGTGGGTGGAGTATGGCAGTGATCTATGAAAATGAAGATTCTGATTATAAAAATGTTTCTATTTATAACGGTTTTATAGATTTACTTGAAGATAATTCTGTAGATATGAATGTATCTGGATTTTTAGTTCCTAAAACAAATGGACAAGTAAAAGCGAAACTTTCATTTATGGCATTAGATAGTGATGGTGGAACAACTCATCTTAAGCTTAATGATGAAAAACTTGGTTTTTGGATTGATGAAGCTGGAAAGGAACATGATGATACTGATAAAGTATTTAACTCAACAATTGTTGGTGTACCTTTAAAGTATCCTGATTTTAACTTAAGTGATGATACTCGTGATTTTTATAGTGCTTTTGAATTAGATACTTATGATGCAAATGATATACTACATGCTGGTGATACAAGTGCAAATATTAAAATGGACACTTTATCAGATAATGCATTGTCTATACCACTCATAATATTCTCAGCAGATATGTACTCACCTAGATTCTGTTATGATTATGCTTATAAACAAGAAGGTAAATACTTTACAGAAGAAAACAATGGAACACAAAGACCTAGAATTGTTGGACATATAGATAAAGATACACCTATTGATGTAGAAATTTATCTTAGAAATAATGAAGATTCAGACTTACAAGCTGTTGATTTTACAGTAGATGTAGAAGATATAAATATTTCACAAGCTAAGTATAAGGAAGAAACAACTTGGAAAACAAAACCAAATTCATCAAAAAGAATCTCTATTGATGATAGTGATTTAAATGTAAGTGATGAATTAGATTATGATAAAAATATATCTCTTGATGATATGGATTCAAGAGATTATTTTTATTTTGGTTATACACTAAATCCTGATGTTAATGATATAAATATCTCTTTAAATGCTTATGCTAAATATAATTTAATTATAGGTGATAAAACTATTATTTTACCTAAAATTAAACTTGGAAATGAACGAATTAATATTTGTTCAGCAACAGGAAACTATCAAGTAATCAGAGGTATCTTTAATGTTGTTCATAAAGATTATTATGATAATGATAAATACTATAATTTACCAACACAAGTGACATCAAGACAAGGTGAATTTGAAGTTATATCTCTTCAAAAAGATAGTGAAGAATTAAACAACACAATAACAACAATTGTAGCAATTGACCTAATAAATGTAGATGCTTATCATGATACTATGGCTAGTTGTACTGAACTAAATAACACTCTAACTAGCAACAAAAAATGGGTTATATTTAATGATGCTGATAATGGTAAAGTAGATTTTGATAAAAATGTTGTAGATTCTGACTTTTATAAAATGGCAAATAAAAATACAGCATTTAGAATCTCTTACCATACAGATGTTAATAATTCAATTATAACATTAACTAAGGATGATGACAATTATATAATTAATGACTATAATAAAACTTTTAAAGATATAAATAAATCTTCTGATTGTGGTTCAGATGGAGATTCATTGACTACTACAGATTTAATAAACTGTATGAAATATATTTATGGACAAAGAACTTCCATGGTTTGTTCAAGAGATAACTTTTCTCTAAGACCCGAAGCATTTTCTATGAAACTATATGACCAAAATCAAACAGATACAACTTCTAAAATAGCTATAAATGGAAATAATATTAACATTAGTTCTGGCTATAACTATTTCTTAGAAGTAAATGCGACAAATCATCAAAATAGTGAATATTCTCCTAGTTACAAAACTAATATAGATGCTAATATTAGTTGGAATAGTTCAAAAACTGGATGTAATGATGAATCTAATATTACTACACCACTAACATTTAAAGATGGTAAAATAGAAAATAATATATCTGTAAATCAAGTTGGAGAATATATACTAAGTATGATAGATACTCAATGGACAAAAATTGACCAAAATGCTACTCATCATCAAAATGATGGTAATTTTTCAACAGAACATATAGATTGTATAGAAAATAGTAATGTAGTAGCAAATACTGGAACAAATGGAAGTGATAATACTCCACTAAATGGATGTAATATTAGTAGTGAACATACAAATAGTGAAAAAAGTTTAGAGTATAAAAATTATAATCTTACATTACATCCTTATTCATTTAAATTCAATATCACAACAACTTATGGTTTAAATAATTCTATTATTGATGATAATAATAAATCATATATTTATATGACAGATATGAATTATAACAATCATCAAGATAAAAACAACTCAGTACATATAAATGGTGAGATTACAGCTAGTAGTTATAATGATACTAAACTAAGTAATTTTGTAAAAGATTGTTATGCTCAAGATTTAAATTTAAGTATAAATAAATCAAATATTATTGGGACTATTGCGTATAAATATCTATTTTCTAGCTTTAAATCAGATGGGGCAATAGATAGAAATATAAGTGGTGATATTAACTATACTTCCGATACTATAGCAATTATTGATGATGATTTTCAAAAAGATTTAAATGGAACAATTAAAACTACTCTAAATTTAAACTTTGAAAGAAATATAACTAGATTAGCAAATCCAGAATCTATAAGATTCCGTAGTTATGATGTAAATAATACAACTCCTTTTAATGCGAATCTTAAAACAGATGAATTTGCTAAAAATAGTTTAGATATAAATAAAACTCTAATCCATTATTATGGTCGTACTCATTCAGCTAGACAAAGATACAATGGAAATAGTGGTGAAGCAAAAATCTACTATGAAGTTTATTGTTATGGAAATGATTGTAATAAATCATTACTACAAGATGGAACAACATCAAGAAGAACAAATGACTTAAGATGGTACATAAATACAGTACACGATAGTAGTAAAGATGGAGCTGTTGGAACTGTTAATGAAAAAGTTTCTTCATATATTACTGCTACTACACCAAGCAGTAGTAATCCATCTAAAACTACATTAACATATGATGAAACTCAAGGTATGCCATATAAATCAACAATGGAAAACAATGCTTCTTATTGGCTAATTTATAATAAAGATGATGTAAATGCTGAAACAAATGAATTTAAAGTTGAATTTGGTGGTGGAACTACAGGTTGGAGTGGTGCTCATGAAACAAATTCAACAACAAAAGACCACCCAGCTACTATAACTAACAGGAGAAGTATGTGGTAATAAAAAAAGCTTTTACACTAATAGAACTTGTTTTTGCTATTGTAATTATAGCTATATCTGTTTTATCTCTACCGATGATGTCACAAATAACATCTAAAGGGATTGAAAATAGTATGGTTCAAGAGGGAATCTTTGCTGCTTCTGCTGAACTTATGGGTGCTTCTGCTGGGTATTGGGATGGTGTTTCAATGGAAGATGAAGCATTTAGTCAAGTAGCAAGAGTCATAGATGTAAATGCTAGTAATATAGTAGGTGCTTGTAATAATGATTCATCAGATGATAGATATAGATTAAAAATAGGTCATATAGCCCAACCATTTCACAGAAGATGCCTTGAAAGCAATATAACAACGCCAACAGATGATAAAAATGCTACTTTTCCAAGCTTAGATAACTCTAAACATAACAGAGAAGAAATTTTCACAGACACAACTACTAATTCTAGTGGATATAAAACTGTTTATTATAGTGACATCAATATTACAAGAACTGGTAATATTAAAAATATAACAGTAAGCATTTATGATAAAAATTCAAGTGATGCGTTAGTTACAAAACTATATATGAAAAGTGCAAATATTGGAGAAGCTGATTTTTATAAAAGGAGATTCTATTGAGAAATCGTTTTGCATTTACAATGCTAGAACTTGTTTTCGTAATTGTTATTATGGGAATTATTGGAAAATTTGGTGTAGAATTTCTAGCTCAAGCTTATAATGGTTTTATATATTCAAAAATCAATAATGAATTACAATCAAATAGTGGAATGGCACTAGAAAGTATTGGTTCTAAATTACAATTTAGAATAAAAGATTCTGTAATTGGAAGAGTAGAAAGCAATAATTCTTTTGAACCTTTAGGTAGTGCTGGTGGAGATGAATATAATATTTTAGAATGGGTTGGTAGTGATGTTGATGGATATAGAGGGAATTCTTTACCTTTTTGGAGTGGAATTATAGACTTAGATGAATCAAATAAAACTATTTTAGTCTCTCCTGAAACAAATACTACTGCTTTAAATGATTTAATTGAAACATTATCTCACAACAGTGGTACAGATATAAATGATTCTGCTATATATTTAATTGGTTCAGATAGTAATATTCATCAATATGGTTGGACAGATAAAAATGAAACTCATCCTTTAACTGACCATAATTCAAGTGTTATGCACCCTATAAAATCAGTTTCTGGACATATAGACCAATTTGAATCAAATATTACTGGTGATGATTTTTCCGACATAGATATTTATGAATATTATCAATTTTCTTGGACTGCTTATGCCGTAGCTTTGGAAGATTATAATGATAGTGGTAATGGAACAGGTAACCTTTACTTATATTATGATTATCAACCTTGGCATGGTGAAGATTTTAATGGTACGGAAAGTTCTAAAAGTTTAATTATGAAAGATGTAAGTACATTTAGATTCAAGTCGGTTGGCTCTATTGTTAAAATTCAGGTTTGTGTAAAATCAGACCTTATAAAGGATTATTCATTATGCAAAGAAAAAACAATCTTTTAAAAAGGTCTGGAATGGCTCTTATAATGGCTATTGCTGTTATAGTTATTTTATCTACAATTATGGCACTATCTCTATCATTATCTGTAGAAACTACTAAAAGAACAACTGATTTATATATATATGAGCAATCTATTCTTTACTCTAAAAGTGCTGCTGAATTAGCTCTTTTAGAGATAGCAAATAATGGCTGTATAGAAAGTTTCAATACTAACTTTGGTGGTACTTACTATGATGCTAATGTAACACTTAGATATGTTTACACCATTGATGCTAATTCAACAAATAGTAATAATTGTCATAATTACTTTAAAAATTATAGAAATAGAGATGGAAATAGTACCATATATACATCTGAACAAAATGGTTCTGTTTTAATGGATATTACAGTAAGTATCAATGATGATACTGTTGTAAGTGAGCCTATACACTACTTTAGAAGAAGTATTCAGAAATTATAATAATTAACCTTTATTTGTACACAATTTAATGCTATAATCTTAAAATTAACAAATAAAGGATTTATTATGAACATTTCATTAACTGGAAGACACTTAGAATTAACAGATGCTATTAAAGCACATATGAACACATCTATTGAAACACTTAGCAAATACAATATGGATATTATCTCTGTTAATGTTATAGCTTCAAGTCAAACAAAAAAAGGTAAAGAGCATTCAGTTGTTGAGTTTGTTATTAATCTTGCTCACAAAAACTCTATTGTAATTAAACAAAATGATGGTGATTTATATGCTGCTATCGATTTAGCAATAGCTAGAGCTCAAAAAGCTATGAGAAGAATGCACGATAAAGATTCTGAACATCATAAAGTTGGTATGAATGAAGCTAAAGCTGAAACTGCTGACCTTAAAGCTGAAGCAGAAGCAATGGAAGATGAGATAGTTCCTGTTCAACTTGACCTTTACAAACCTCGTGAAGTTGAGGATGTTCTTCAAGATTTAAAAGCAAGTGATAAAATATTTGAAATATTTTTAGATAACGAAGGTAAAACTAGAGTTTTATTTAAAAAATCAAATGCTAAATTTGGATTATATTAAAAATTATTTTCTTTTGGAAGTGGGACTTTAGTCCCACCTTTAACAATTCACTATTAAATCACTTTTTACTCTTTTTACAATTTTCTCATCCTCAGCCAAATCAACCCACTTAAACTGATTCCCACTCTGATTTGAGCCTTTTAGCAAATCTCCACTTTTTCTAAATTTTAAATCTAAATTAGCTATATCAAAACCACTTTTAGTATCTACAAATCTATCTAGCCTATCAGAACTATTTTGGTTAGTATAAAGGTAACAATACCCCTTTAAACCTGTACGGCTAACCCTACCCCTAAGTTGATGTAGAGTTGAAAGACCCAATCTTTCAGCACCAACAATTATAACTGTAGTAAGACGAGGTAATGAGATTCCAACTTCAACAACTGTTGTAGCTATAAGAATCTTACCCTTTTCTCTAAACTCCATCAACACCTTTTCTTTATCTTTATCTTTTCCATGTGTAACATAAACATCATCAAAATTCTTTTCCCAATACCCACGAGCTTCTTCAATACTTTGGTAGTTTATAGCTTCACTTTGCTCAACAAGTGGGTAAACCACTAGAACTTGATTATTTTTTTCTATCTCACTCTTTATATGAACTACCAAATCTTTAAAATCTTTTTTGTGAATTACTTTGGAATCTATATCTTTAGTAAATGGTGTTGAAGTTATAAGGCTAACATCTATATGAGCAGTCTCTATCATAGCTTGTGTTCGTGGAATCGGAGTGGCTGAAAACTGTAAATAGTGTGGCTTTTTTTCACCATCACTAACTAACTTCTCTAACATATTTCTTTGTTGTGTTCCAAAACGGTGTTGCTCATCTACCATCACTAAACTAGCTTGTGGTAATTCTCTATAAAGTAAAGCATGAGTACCTATGATAAAATCAAATTCATCTAAATCTACTTTTTTTGTTTTGTTTGTAACTAGAATTGATTTTATGTTAGGTAAAAACTTTTGTGCCTCTTCAAATAGTTGATTTGCTAATATGGTTGTAGGTGCCATAAGAATAGAACGATGTGGACTCATCATAACAGCACTAGCTAAAATTACCATAGTTTTACCACTACCAACATCACCAACTATCATCCTTTTAGATGCTACATCTTTGGCAAAATCTTTTTTTATATCTTCTATGGTTTGAACTTGCTCTTTTGTAAGCTCAAAAGGTAAAGTTTTAGCCCAATCTTTATAACAACCATCTTTTTGAATAAGTGGTTTAAAATATCGTCTCTTACCTGCTAAAAGCTTCATATAGTTAAATAGTTCTATATACTTTAAAGCATTTAAAGATTCAACACTTAATTCTGAAGATTCTAAACTCTCATCAGTTGGGAAGTGAAGTTTTAAAACCTCATCTATCACATCTCTAGGTAAACCCTCAGATTCTAAGTTTTCAACACTCAAATGTTTAGCAACAAACCGAGTCATAACATCAGTTCTCAAACCAACTTTATATTTAGGAGTTATAGCACCTATCATTGCTATTTTTCTAGGCATACTCATACTACACTGCCCCATTTTACAATCAATAACACCAAAATAGTAATCTCTACTACCAACTTTATATTGGTGCATCATATAAGGTTTAGATTGAAATAAAACACCATTTATAGTATGTCCAAAATTATGAACAAAAAAAGTTATCTGAATAGAGTTTGAAGATTTAAAAACAGATTCAACAGTAGCATCTATAAGTTGAGCTTTTTGTGGTTGAAGTTTAGAGTGTGGACGAAAATCTTCGTAAGAGTTAGGTATAAGAAGCGAAAGTTCAGACCAAGAGTTTATGCCAAGCTTTTCAAACTTAGTAGATATATCTTTTGTTAATTTCATCATTTTTCCTCTTATAAGTAAGAAAAATAAGATATTTTATCTCAATTCCCTCTTTTAATAAAAGTATACAGAAAAATTAAAAATTATCTAAAAAATATATCATATTGCCATAAAATCTATTTAGTAACTAAAATCATCAATCTGAAATAGTTTATTAAAAGCTATATAAATCATTTTTTTTAATGCTTATTTAAACACATTATTTCTCTTTTATCTAAATATAAAATTTTGTAATAACTTAAATATAATTAAACACTTTGTTCTAATATAAAATTTTCAATAATTTTATTAACACAATTCAATTTGGATATTTTTCTTTGTAAATTTAAAATATCTTTATTTATTAAAGTTGAGACTAAATGTTTACTACCAATAAAACAATTTAGTTTAGAAAAATTATTTTTATATTTATAACAAGGTGATTTTTCATCTGTAATATCATTTATTTGTTTTCTACAATTCCCACAAGAACAAAAGTCTACTAAAGTACTTTCAAAACAAGGAGTAGAAACCAAAAGACAATTATCTATTTTTAAAGAGCTAAATTTTTCTATAAAATAATTTTCTACTTCTTGATTTTTATCTTTGTCGCTATCAAAAAAAACAAAAACTGAATCAAATATAGATAAATCTTGATTATACATCTCAAAAGCTTTTATAGCTGGAGTCGCTACAGGAGAACCTTTACAAGTTCCACCTCCATCAAATTTACAAATTCCTTTTACTTTATGAACTATATTAATATGTTTAGGAAGTTTATCACACCAAGCCACTTTAATTAAATCTTCTGTTAATTTAAGGCAGTCTTGTGTATATCCATATAATTGAAATATTTTTACAATATATCTAAGTTCAAATTCACCCTCAAGAATACATAATATTCTTTTTTTAGAACTAACATTAACTTTAGGTCTGTTTGGTTTTAAGCTTTCTAAATTTGCTAACATTAAAATATCTTAGTAATTATGTCTTTTATGTTTGGTATACCACCTATTAAACCATTTTCATAGTGAGTTAAAAGATTTTCATAACCTTTTATCTCTGAAATATCTTTAATAGGTTTGACAATTGTTTTATGATTAGAATCTTTTTCTATTAAAAAAATTTCATCATTTTGTAAAAATTGCATGTTGTAAATATTATGTGTTGTGTATATGATTTGTATATCATTATCTATTAAAAGTTTATTTAAAATAGGTATTAAAACTGGATGTAAAATAGAATCAAACTCATCTATAACTAAGCTATTTTTATTTAATTTAGCACTATAAATATTTAAAAGTATCTTCATTAACATCTGTGTTCCATCTGATTCTAAGTCAAATTCTAAAGGCTCTTTAGAATCTACTTTATGGTATATATCTAGTCCTAAAATTTCTTTTTCTTTTCCATCTTCTTCTTTAACTTTAACTTTAACTTTTTCTATATCTAAGCCGATAGAATTAAAAAATCTTAAAAAGAACGGCTCTAGTCCATCTCTTAAAACCTTAACATCTAAATATCTACCGATAAATTTTTCATCTTCTAGATTTGTATTCAACTGTGTCTTATAAGCAGATATATTAGATGAATGATTTATTCCCATAAAGAAGTCTTCAATGTCGGATAGAATATTATTCTCATCAAATTTTGCAAATTCTTGAAATAGGGATTTTTTCTCACTTAACTTATTAAATATAACATCTTGTATCTTTTTATCTATGTTCTGAATTTCTTTATTTTTTCTATCAAAAAAAGTTTTTTTCTTTTCATTTTTAACTATATACAATTTTTCATTCTCAATTGCAATATTATTAAATCTTTGAGATTTAAATGTCAAAATATACAAATATTCTTTTTTATCAACAACAAAACTTATTTCTATCTCACTATTTGAACCTAAATCTCCAAACTTATTTTTAAATGAAGTTGGAAAACTATCTGTTTGTTCATTCTTTATAACTCTTGCTAAAGTAACAATGGCTTTTAAAATAGTAGTCTTTCCCGAAGCATTCGCCCCATAAAAAGATATTATTTTATTGTAATATTTTCCATTCAACTCAAATAATCTATCAATATTATGCTCTATATTATATGAGGATGCTTTAAAATCTATACTTATCTCATTTTTAATAGAAAAAAAGTTTTTAATTGAAATTTTTGTTATAAAGTTCATTATTTATTGCCTTATATATATTTTATAATTATACTCAAATAGCATTGATTAAATTCCTATTAATGGCTTAAATATAATAAGCTCCATTCTAAAAAAAATCACTAAAATTATAACAATAAAATATAAAGCTTTTAGCTTAATTTTCTATTGTTATAAATTTTAGTTAACATACTCCGTCATAAAATCTATTTAGTTACTATCGCATAACTCAAATCATTAATCTCAATATGCTTTTTAATAAACTGATTCAAATCTTTTAGTTTAAGATTCTTAATTTTTTCAAGCTCTTTTACTGAATGACCAAGTTCATAACCTTTATAGTACTCCATAAAAGTACGGTTTAGTCTTTGGCTCATTGTTTCAACTCTTAGTGGTTCACTACCTAGTAAAAACTTTTTAGTTTGTGCTAGTTCATCTTTAGTTACACCATTTTTTACAAAATTAGCTATAACTTCATTTACAGTTTTTTGAGCTTCATCTAACGAATCTAGTTTAGTTTGTAGATAACCAGTAAAGTAATTACTTGATTTTGTTATACTAACTCTAGCATAAGCAGAGTAAGCAAGACCTTTTTTAACTCTTATCTCTTCCATAAGACGACTTCCAAAACCACCAGTTCCAAGTATGAAAGTAGCTACTCTAGCTTTATAGTAATCTTCATCTCCCTCATCCATATTGTATGGTGAACCAAAATATATATATGCTTGTTGTGTATCTTTTTTCAAGATAGATTGAGATGGCTTTTTAGTTACTTCGTAATGTTTAACTTCTGAACTTTCACCTTTAGGTAAAGATTCTATAACTTTTTTTATCTGCTTTTTAGCATCTTCTATCTCAATATCTCCACCAAGAACAACAATGAGATTAGATTTACAAAGATGAGAGTTTACAAACTTTTTCACATCTTTTAACTCTATACTTTCTATGCTTTTTTGTGTCCCATTTGATGGTTGAGCTAAAACAGTATCTTTAAATAAAATAGCTTTTAACTCATTTGAAGCTGTATAATCAAAGTCATTCTCTTTACGACTAAGTGAACCTAAAGTCATAGTTTTAACTTTTTCAATAGATTCTTTAGTATAGTTTGGGTCTTTTAAAAGAGAATCAAATTTAGTTAGTGCATTTGAGAACTCCTCTTTTAAACTTCCAACTTCCATAACAAAAGTTTCAACTCCTGTTGAAGCATGAATATGAATCGCTCTTGATTCTAAAGATTGGGCAAATGCAGATGAGCCTAACTTTTTTGTACCCTCATTCATAACCTTAGCACTAAATTTTGCTAAACCAGCTTTTTTAGTGTCTGTAACACTTCCACTATTTGTAAAAGTAAACTGCATAGTTACAAGTGGAAGTCTTTTGTCATGCTCAAAAATAACGGGTACTTTTAAACCATCTATCTCAATATGTTCTATCGTTGCTGCCATAATTATCTGTCCTAAAAGTAGTAATGAAAGAAAAAATCTCATTAGTTAAATATCTCTAAAGTCTCATAAGCAGTATTTCTAACTGCTGGAATCTCACCTACATCTTTTATGAGGTGAACCATCTCCTCTTTAGCCATACTATATGAAGCACCAGCAGAGCTTACAACATTCTCTTCCATCATAGTTGAGCCTAAATCATTTGCTCCAAATCTTAAAGCCATCTGACCAATATAAGCACCCTGAGTTACCCAAGAACTTTGGATGTTTGGCACATTATCAAGATATAATCTTGCTACTGCTAAAAGTCTTAAATAACGGTTTGCCGATGGTTTATCCATATCTGGAATCAATCGTAAAAGTTCAGTATTTTGCCCTTGAAAACTCCACATAATAAAAGCACGAAAACCACCTGTTTCATCTTGAAGTTTACGAACCATATCAAAATGTTCAACTATATCTTCATCACTCTCAACTGTTCCATACATCATAGTAGCAGTTGATTTTATACCAAGCTTATGAGCCTCTCTATGTATATCTATCCACACTTCAGAATCTATCTTTTTAGGTGCGATAATATCACGAACTTTATCACTAAGAATCTCAGCACCAGCCCCTGGAATCGAAGCTAAACCTTTAGCTTTAAGTCTTTCTAAAACCTCTTTAACTGAAATTTTTGAAACTTTTGCTATAAAATCTATTTCGATAGATGAAAATCCATGAATTGTGATTTGTGGATATTTAGTATGTATATGTTCAACTAAATCCTCATACCACTCTATTTTTAGTTTAGGGTGAACTCCGCCTTGAAAAAGAATCTGAGTTCCACCAATTTCTAAGAGTTCATCTATCTTAGAATCTATCTCATCAAATGTAAGTACATAAGCATCAGCATCTTTTTCGTGTCTATAAAAAGCACAAAATTTACAATCTACCCAGCAGATATTTGTATAATTTATGTTTCTATCAACAACAAATGTTGTGATTCCTTTTGGATGTAACTCTTTTTTTCTCTCACTCGCCATCACTCCAAGTGTTTTTAAATCAGCGTTTTTTATTAAATCTAATGCTTCTTGTTTTGTTAATCTTTTCATATAATCTAATGCACTTTATGTGAATGTTCATTTTTTGTACTGAAGTGAACATAAATGGCAAATATAGTAGCCATTAAAGCAAATGTTCCAGAAACTATTGTTAAATCACTCATCTTGTGTTCCTTTATTTATAAGATATAAACCTATTAATACAACTTCAACTACAAAAAATAATGGTATAACTTCTACCTCTCCACCCTTTACAAGTGGAGTAACTATGGCAACAGCAAATACTATTTTCGCAACATCAAAAAATAGTTTTCCAACCTCTTTTATAGCCTCTTTAGTCATATTTATTCAGACTTTTTTAAATCTTTTGCTATAGCATCTAAAACACCATTAATAAACTTAGGTGATTGTTCAGTTCCAAATGCTTTAGTAATCTCAACTGCTTCATTTATAACAACAGCAGAATCTAATTCACCAAATAAAATTTCATAACTTGCTAGTCTAAGAGTAGCTCTCTCAATCGCTCCAAGTCTTTCAAAATCCCACTCTTTTAAATGCTCAACTATCGCTTTATCACAAACTTCTAAGTTTTCCATAACACCATCAAAAAGACCTAATGCAAAATCTTTTTGTTTATTACGAATCTTTTTCTCTTCTAAAATTGATTCTGAGTGGTCAGCTATATCGCCATTTCCTAAGTCATAAGCATATAACAACGAAACTACTGCCATTCTTGCGTGATGTCTAGTTGCCATTATATCGCCTCATATAGGTCTAACATTTCAATAACCGTAGTCATCGCTTCAAACCCTTTGTTTCCAGCTTTAGTACCCGCTCTTTCTATTGCCTGTTCAATCGTATCTGTTGTTAAAAGACCAAATGAAACTGGTTTTTGGTATTTTAAACTCATTGTAGCAATACCTTTAGTTGCTTCAGCACTCACATAATCAAAATGAGGAGTTGCCCCACGAATAACAGCACCTAAAGCACATACAGCATCATATTTACCAGAATCTAAAAGTTTATCTATAACCATTGGAAGTTCAAATGCTCCGGGTAATAAAATATGAGTTAAATCATCTTTATTTCCACCATGACGAAGAAAAGCATCCTCAGCACCCTCAACAAGTCTATCTACTATAAAGTGATTCCATCTTGTACTAACAATAGCAATTTTTTTGCCATTTGTAACTTTTAATTTACCTTCAATTAAGTTCATCTATATCTCCTGTATTTTTTTAATTTTTACTATTAATTTTTCTAATTCGTCTAATTTTACCATATTTGGTCCATCACTTAAAGCTATGCTTGGATCAAAATGTGTTTCCATAAAGAAACCATCCACACCAACAGCAGCAGCACCTTTTGCAAGGTATGGAACCATTGAACTATCTCCACCTGTTTTACCATCTTTAGCAGTTGGCATCTGAACAGAGTGAGTAGCATCAAATATAACTGGTGCAAACTCTCTCATAGTTACAAGGTTTCTCATATCTACTACCATATTGCCATAACCAAATGAGTTACCTCTCTCACAAAGGTAAACACCATGTTTTAGTGAATTTTCATAAGTAGCTTCAGAACATCCACGAGTTTGAAGCACTTTTAAAACAGGGTAAAGCATAGCATCTCCACCTAAAAATTGCCCTTTTTTGATGTTGATTTTACAATCTGTTTTAGCACAAGCTACAAGTAAATCTGTTTGACGACATAAAAATGCTGGAATTTGAAGCATATCTACAACCTCAGCAACAATTGGCACTTGAGCAGATTCATGAACATCTGTAACTATTTTATATCCAAAATCATCTTTTACTTTTTGAAGGATTCTAAGACCTTCATCGATTCCAAGTCCACGAAAACTCTCTAAAGATGTTCTGTTTGCCTTGTCAAAACTAGCTTTGAAATAAAAATCGATTGTTTCATCTTTATGATATTTTTCTAACGATTTAGCTATTTTAAAAATATTTTCTTCACTCTCTATAACACAAGGTCCAGTTAGTAGTAGCATTATTCTTTCCATTTATGAATTTAAGTTTTATTCTTTTTACTTTTTTAAGAGTTAAATTATACCCTATTTACTCTTATCTAAATCGCATAAGTATCATACCTACAAATTTATCGGCACTATAATACTCTACTCTATAAATTTTTCCTTTTTTATCAATTGAAAATCTATTAATAATATTACTTTTTCTTATTTTAATATCTGTTTCAATTTTCTTTTTATTAGTATAACCAATTACATTTATTCTATATTTTTTATCTGATTTTATTAAGAACCATTTTTTAACATCTATAATTGAACCAAATTT